>Ga0209048_10001497_pt1 | contig 23968 bp, 18 predicted proteins | sample FrelakmetCRP12CR_FD_187146 | JGI IMG/M metagenome (GOLD analysis project Ga0209048, IMG submission 187146) | Freshwater lake sediment microbial communities from the University of Notre Dame, USA, for methane emissions studies - CRP12 CR (SPAdes)... | ecosystem: Environmental > Aquatic >... | reverse complement strand
GCTGGCCTACCGCCTGACCGGCTCCAGCGACCTGTATCAACACAACGGCCGCCGGCCTTACGCCAGCATCAATTTCGTCACCGCCCACGATGGGTTCACGCTAACTGACCTGGTCAGTTATAACCAAAAGCATAACGAAGCCAACGGTGAAGGTAATCGAGACGGCGAAACCCACAATCGGAGCTGGAACTGCGGTGTTGAAGGACCTGCCGATGACCCAAAGATCCAAGCAGTGCGCCTCCGCCAGCGGCGCAACTTTCTGGCTACCCTGCTGTTGTCCCAGGGGGTGCCCATGCTGTTGGGCGGCGATGAGCTCGGCCGTACCCAGCGCGGCAATAACAACGCCTATTGCCACGATAATCCATTGAGTTGGATGGATTGGGATCTTGCCGAGGCGGAGCATGAGCTGCTGGAGTTTACCCGTCGCCTCATCCAGTTGCGCAAGCAACATCCCGTGTTACGGCGCCGACGCTTTTTTCAGGGCAAGCCCATCAAGGGTACGGGCGTCAAGGACATCACCTGGCTGGACCCTGATGGCAAGGAAATGAGCGACCAAAAATGGACTCAGTCATTTGCCCGCTGTTTAGGGTTTTTTCTGTCCGGCGGGGTTCTGGAAGAACAGGACGAATGTGGTCACTTGGTTACCGATGACGATTTTCTGGTGCTGCTCAACGCCCATCATGAAGACATTCTCTTTACACTTTCCTCGCAGTTTGAGAATGCCCAATTTCAAGTGCTCCTGGACACGAGCGGCGTAGCCGGGGCATATAATCCGGCGAGTAGGTCCTATCGCCTGCAAGGACGTTCCCTGGCCCTGCTCACGCACAGCGGAACCGGTTCGTCCCCCTCTCAATACAACTTGAAGCATGCTCATTCCATGCCCTTCGGCGCCCAGGTTCTCGGCGACAGGGGAGTGCGGTTTCGCTTATGGGCGCCGGCTGCGCAGCGGGTGGAGCTATGCCTGGAGGAAACGGGAACCCAGGCAGCGGTGCAGACTATGACGGCTTTAGAGGGGGGCTGGTTCGAACTGGTGAGCGAGCAGGCCAGGGCCGGGGACCGCTATCGCTTTATGATCGACGGCAAGGAAAAAGTGCCTGATCCGGCGTCCCGTTATAACCCCGATGGTGTGCAGGGTTCCAGCCAGGTCATCGATCCTCATGAGTTTGTCTGGCATAACGATGGCTGGCGTGGACGGCCGTGGGAAGAGGCTGTCATCTATGAGTTGCATGTGGGTGCGTTCAGCCGGCAGGGTCGTTTTGCAGGGGTCAAAAAGCGTCTCGATTATCTGGTGCAACTGGGTGTTACCGCTATCGAGCTGATGCCCGTAGCGGATTTTCCGGGGGCGCGCAACTGGGGTTACGACGGGGTATTACCGTTCGCCCCCGCTGCCGCTTATGGCCATCCGAACGATCTGAAAGACCTGGTACAAGCCGCGCACCGTAAAGGACTGATGGTCTTCCTGGCTGTGTGTTACAGCCATTTCGGCTCCCAGTGCAACTATCTGTCCGGCTATGCTCCTCAGTTTTTCAGTGACCGATTGCAAACTCCCTGGGGAGCGGCCATCAATTTCGACGGTCCGGGCAGCCGGGTAGTGCGGGACTTTGTCATCCACAATGCGCTGTATTGGTTGGAGGAGTTTCGCCTGGATGGCCTGCGTCTGGGCGCGGTGCACGCTATCATTGACGCGTCCACCCCCGACCTCCTGCAGGAATTGGCCCAAGCGGTGCGGCGGGGTCCGGGCAAGGATCGGCATGTTCATTTGATTCTGGAGAACGATGACAATGCCGCCCGTTATTTGGTGCGCGGCGACGACGGCAGCCCGCGCTACCATACCGCCCAGTGGAATGATGATATTCATCATGTCTTGCATGCGCTACTCACCGGGGAAGCGGATGGCTATTACACGGACTATGTCTTCAAGCCCATCTGGTATCTTGGGCGTTGCTTAAGTCAGGGGTTCGCTTACCAGGGCGATCCCTCTCCCTATCGCGGTGGGGCAATTCGCGGAGAACCAAGCTGGACTTTGCCTCCCACCGCCTTTGCCTCGTTTTTGCAGAACCATGCTCAGGTGGGAAACCGCGCATTGGGCGAGCGCATCCATCAACTGGCGGAGCCGCAGGCTCTGCGGGCCGTTACCGCGATCTTGTTGCTTGCTCCCTCACCACCTCTGCTGTTCATGGGCCAGGAGTTCGCCGCCGATCAGCCTTTTTTATTCTTCTGTGATTTAGACCCGGAACCTACCAAAGCCGTGCTCGATCGCAGACGCCGGGAACTGGCCCGCTTTAATGAATTTCGTCAAGCCGGCGGGCTGAGCGCTGTTCCCGATCCTAACGATCCAGCCACTTTGCAGCGCACAAAGCTGGACTGGGACAGTCTGATTCAGCCTCCCCACGATGAATGGTTGGGGCTGTTCCAGCAACTGCTAACGCTTCGACAGCAGGAAATCGTGCCCCGCTTATTCGGAATAGTCGGTGGGCGCGCTCGCTATGAAGTCTTCGAAGACCTTGGCCTTCGAGTAAACTGGACCTTGGGCGAGGGTGCGCAACTGAGCCTGCTTGCGAATCTGAGCAGGCAGGCCATCGGTGGCGTCAAGCCGCCGCTGCGGAGTGATATAATTTATATCAGTGAGGAAGGGGTAGCGACCGCGCTGGCTAAACAAACCTTACCGCCCTGGTCAGTGGCGTGGTTTATTGAGCAGGGTGCGGAGGACTCCGGGTGATCCATGGCTTAGATCACATGAAAATGAACTGTCTGAAAATAATCAAGTGATTATCTTAAGGATACTCTGCATGTCACCTACACGGCGTATGGCCCTGTTGTCCATCACGGCGGCCCTGGTCACCATGGCCCTTAAATTCACTGCCTGGGGCTTGACGGGTTCGATCAGCTTGTTTTCCGACGCAGCGGAATCTACTGTCAATCTGGTGGCGGGTATCACTGCGCTGACAGCGTTGACGATTGCAGCGCGCTATGCCGATGCCAACCATCCCTATGGGCATGACAAGGTGGAATACTTCTCCAGTGGCGTGGAGGGCGGTCTGATCCTAACGGCGGCGGGGATCATCATCTACAGCGCCGTGGTACGCTTGCGGGTGCCCGCGCCGCTGGAAACGCTGGGTCCTGGCTTGGCGGTGGCCTTGGTGGCGGCGGCGATTAATTTTGGAGTGGCCCGGCTGATGCTGCGGGTGGCCAAAGAATACGACAGTATTACCATCGAGGCGGATGCTCACCATCTACTGACCGATGTATGGACATCGGTGGCCGTGGTTGCGGGGTTACTAGTGGTGATGTTCGCGCCGCCCACCTGGCAGGTGCTCGATCCGCTGATTGCTATCGCGGTGGGCTTGCACATCATTAGTACCGGAGTCAGCCTGGTGCGGCGTTCCTTGGATGGCCTGATGGACACTGCCCTACCCAACGAGGATGTCGCCAGCATTAAAGCGGCTATTCGGCATATTGCTGGCGCCACGGCGGTATTCCACGGGTTGCGCACGCGCAAGGCAGGCGCGCGCCGCTTTATCGAGTTTCATTTGCTGCTGCCTGGGCGGGCAACCGTGCAGGATTCCCACGATTTATGCGAGCGGATCGAACGGGAAATCGCTAACCGCTTGGCCATTGTCTCGGTAACCATTCACGTCGAGCCACTGGAGGACCCGGTTTCCTGGGACGACCCGCAGTCATCCGTCGCGAGCACCGCTCAGAACCACGCCTTGGCGCCTGCGCCGCAGCAGGGAACCGAGTAGGCTGCAACGCTTTAGAAAATAGCTCATGGCGATAACCAACGAGATGGAAAGAATAATTGAAAAGTTAATCCTGGCTAGCCGTTGGCTGCTGGTGCCGCTCTACTTAGCGCTCGCCTCGGTCCTGGGAATATTCGCCGTCAGGGCTGTCCAGGAAGTGATGCACCTGTTTGCCATCGTGGCCACTGCCACCGAGTCGGAACTGGTTCTTGCAGTACTGGGCTTTATCGATCTGACGCTGGTGGCGAATTTGCTGGTCATGGTCGTCTTGAGTGGTTATGAGACCTTTATATCCCGCATCGATACCGACGAGGGTGAGGAAAAGCCCTCCTGGCTGGGTAAGGTCGATGCTGGTACGCTCAAGATCAAATTATCCGTATCCATCGTTGCTATTTCCGCAATCCACTTGTTAAGCGCCTTTATCAATATCGAGCATTACAATAACCAGCAACTGCTATGGCTGGTGATCATCCATCTGACTTTTGTCGTGTCCGCCTTGCTGCTGGCCTTCATCGACAAGATCGCGTTCTCGCCTCACCGCGATCACTGATCCGGTGAGATTTAGGGGGAATGAATGCCCTGTCGTCCCACCCAATCGCGGGCGAACTGCCAGGCCACCCGGCCGCTGCGGGAGCCGCGCGTCAGCGCCCAGCGCAGGGCGAACTGGCGGGTCTCTTCATCCAAACCCTGTGTGCTACCCAATTCGCCCAGCCAGTAGGTCACGATGGCCAGGTAGTCCTCTTGGCCGAAGGGGTGAAAAGCCAGCCATAGGCCAAAGCGCTCGGACAGCGAGATCTTCTCTTCGACGGCCTCGCCATGATGAAGCTCGCCCTCGACGACGTGGGCGCCCCGGTTTTCCGACATATATTCGGGCAGCAAATGGCGGCGGTTGGACGTGACACATAACAACACGTTGTCCGGGGTGGCGCTGATGGAGCCGTCCAGGACAGCCTTGAGAGCTTTATAGCTGGGGTCGTCCGCCGTGAAGGACAGATCGTCGCAGTACAATAGAAATCGCTCCGGGCGCCCGTAGAGAGGCTCAACAATGTCCGGCAGGTCCAGCAAATCGTGCTTGTCCACCTCGACCAGACGCAGCCCCTGGCCGGCGTACTCATTCAGCAGGGCCTTGACCAGAGACGATTTGCCGGTACCGCGGGCGCCCCACAGCAAGATATTATTGCAGGGCCGGCCAGCCAAGAACTGGCGGATATTACGTTCCAATTCCTCTTTCTGGCGGTCGATCTGGCGCAAATCGCGCAGGCGTAAGCGGTGTGGATGACGGATCGCTTGCAGGTAGCCCTGTTGCGCGCGCCGGCGCCAGCGAAAAGCCTGGTAGCCCCAATCCGTGGTTATGGGAGCAGCGGGAAGTAGCCCCTCCACGCGGGCCAGCAGGCGTTCGGCGCGGTCCAGAAAATCGCGAAGTTCATCCATCAGGCTGGTTTCCTTGCTTTGTTAAAGATTAGCGTTTTCTACTCCGTAAACTAGGATTATTGTCATTAAGTAGACAAATTCATTGAGGAGATCCTTGGCATGACCACCGCTGTCGCCACCCCCGTCGAAGATACCATTTTACTGCGCCGTGACGATGCCGGCATTACTACCCTGACTTTGAATCGTCCCAGGCAGTACAATACCCTGTCACAAGCCATGTTGACGGCGCTGCAGACAAGCCTGGACGCCATCGCCGCGGACGCCGCGGTGCGAGTGGTGGTCATCGCTGGCAGCGGCCCGGCCTTCTGTGCCGGTCATGACCTCAAGGAGATGCGCGCCCACACCGATAAGGTTTTTCACAAGGCGTTGTTCGAGCAGTGCAGCCGGGTGATGCTCACGATCAATCGTCTGCCGCAGCCGGTGATCGCCCGGGTCCATGGCATCGCTACCGCCGCTGGGTGCCAATTAGTGGCGGCCTGCGATCTGGCGGTGGCTTCGGATAATGCCCGGTTTGCCACCTCCGGCATCAACGTGGGCCTGTTCTGCGCCACACCGGGGGTAGCCCTGAGCCGTAATCTGAACCGTAAATGCGCACTGGAGCTGTTGTTGACCGGCGATTTTATCGATGCTCACACAGCGCTTGAGCAGGGCCTGCTCAACCGGGTCGTTGGACCGGCGACGCTGGATGCGACAGTGAGCGATCTAGCGGCGGTCATTTGCGCGAAATCGCCATTGGCGATCGGCATCGGCAAGCAAATGTTTTATCGGCAACTGGAAATGGACATGGAAGCAGCCTACGGTTATGCCAGCGAGGTGATGGCCTGCAATATGGACAGCGCGGATGCTCGCGAGGGTATCGACGCTTTCATCGCCAAGCGCAAGCCGGTGTGGCAGGGGAAATAATACCGACCAACAGCGGTCCACGCCGGGCAAAGGGCGGGACTTTTTTCTAAATACACTTAGGAACTATTGATGAGTCATGACCAAGTTAATCCCTATGAGCAAGCGCTGGACAGGAATGCGGCGAATTTCGTGTCCTTGTCGCCACTGACTTTCCTGGAGCGCGCGGCGACAGTCTACCCAAACCGCGTTGCGACCATCCAGGGGTCGGTCCGCCGAACCTGGGCGGAGACCTACGCCCGCTGCCGACAATTGGCATCGGCTCTCAAGCAGAGGGGTATTGGCGCAGGGGATACGGTGGCTATAATGTTGCCGAATCTGGCCGAGATGTTTGAGACTCACTTTGGCGTACCTATGTCAGGGGCCGTGATCAACACACTGAATATACGCCTGGACGCGGAGATGATTGCCTTCATGCTGAAGCATGGCGAGGCCAAGGTGTTGATCACTGACCGGGAATTTTCGCCGGTAGTAGAGCAAGCCCTCAAGTTGATACCACAGCGACCGCTGGTGATCGACGTGGACGATCACCTGTACCCGGGCGGTAAATTGTTGGGGGAGCTGGATTACGAGACCCTGCTGGCCGAGGGAGATCCCGGGTTTGCCTGGGAGAATCCCACTGACGAGTGGCAGGCTATTTCGCTGAATTACACGTCTGGCACCACCGGCAATCCCAAAGGGGTGGTCTACCATCACCGCGGTGCCTACCTGAACGCCGTCTGCAACGTAGTATCCTGGGACATGGGCCTGCATCCGGTCTACCTATGGACCCTGCCCATGTTTCACTGCAACGGCTGGTGCTTTCCCTGGAGTATTGCCGCTGCCGTCGGCACCAGCGTGTCCCTGCGGCATGTACGCGCGGATGCTATCTTTGATGCCATCCGTGAGCATAAGGTGAACCATTTCTGCGGGGCGCCGGTCGTGCTTAATACCCTCATCAATGCCCCGGATGCACAGAAAGCCGGTATCAGTCACCATGTGAAAGTGATGACCGCTGGTGCCGCGCCGCCGGCCGCTGTCATCGAGGGCATGGAGCGCATGGGCTTTGCGGTGACCCATGTATACGGCCTTACCGAGACCTACGGTCCCTGCGTGTCCTGTGCCTGGCAGGACGAATGGAATGAGCTACCGATCGAAGAGAAAGCTGCTCTCAAGGCCCGCCAAGGAGTACGCTATCCCATGTTGGACGGCCTCATGGTGGCTAATCCAAAGACGCTGGAACCGGTACCCAAGGATGGTAAAACTATCGGTGAGATCTTTATGCGGGGTAACCTGGTTATGAAGGGCTATCTAAAGAATAGCGCCGCCAGCGCGGAGGCGTTCGAAGGCGGTTGGTTCCACTCCGGTGATTTGGCGGTTTGGCACCCGGATGGGTATATCGATATCAAAGACCGTTCCAAGGACATCATTATCTCCGGCGGCGAGAACATCTCTACCATCGAAGTCGAGGATGTACTGTATCGGCATCCGGCAGTGCTGGAAGCGGCCGTGGTGGCCCGCCCCGATGAAAAGTGGGGAGAGACCCCCTGTGCTTTCATAACCCTGAAGCCGGGCGCCGAGATGACTACGGAGGAGGAAATCATCGCTTTCTGTCGCGAAAAGCTGGCGCGTTTCAAGGTGCCCAGGACGGTCGTCTTCGGATCGCTGCCCAAGACCTCCACCGGCAAGATGCAGAAATTCGTACTGCGTGACCGGGCCAAGCAGCTCTAAGAGTACGCAAGCATCGCTAGATCCCAGGGCGGGGTGTGTTGGTGATAATAGGCGGCGGTCATCAGGATCTGGCGGACCTAGGCCCATGTCGATTTATCATGGCTTTCGTCAAGCAACCGCTGACTTCGTGGATCGCTAGAATGGTTAGGGATTGACCTATGCCTCAAGAAACCAATGCCCTGCCGCTGGGTTACCAGCTTGAGGAGTACCGGATTGAGTCTATTCTCGGGACCGGCGGCTTTGGCATTACCTACAAGGCCCGAGATACCCGTCTGGAAGCCTGGGTTGCCATCAAGGAATACTTTCCCATCGAGTGGTCCTTCCGGGGCCGCGACGGCATTAGCGTCCAGGCCAATACCCAGGGCCGGGAACTTATTCCGGAAGTAAAAGCCTCTGGCTACGAATGGGGTCTGGATCGGTTTCTATACGAAGCCCGGGTGCTGGCCAGCGTTCAGCATGCCTTTGTAGTCCGGGTCAGGCGCTACTTTCCCGCCACTGGCACCGCTTATATTGTCATGGACTACGAGGATGGCGAGCCGCTGAGCGCTCTGCTGAGGCGCGAGGATACGCTGCCCGAGGCCGATCTGCGTGGCTTGCTGCAAGAGGTGCTGCCGGCTTTGGAAGCCGTGCATCGGCAAGGTTACCTGCATCGCGATTTGAAACCCAGCAATCTCTATATCCGGGCCCGCGACGGCTGCGTGATGCTGATCGACTTTGGTGCCGCCCGGCAGTCGCTGGGCCAGCATAGCAAGAGCATCACCGGGCTGGTAACACCGGGTTACTCGCCGCCGGAACAATATGTCACCCGCAGCGATCGCTATGGCCCCTGGACAGACATCTATGCCTTGGGCGCGGTACTGTATCGGTGCATTACCGGCAAGCCGCCTATCGAGGCTCCCGATCGACAGATGTGGGATTCCATGACGCCCGCGGTGGAGGCAGGTTCGGGTCGTTATGGCATGGATTTATTGATGGTGGTGGATCGCGCCCTGGCCATGCGGCCGGAGGATCGCTTCCAGACGATCGCCGCGGTCCAGGCTGCCCTGGCGAAGCCGTCGCCAATGGATCCACCTTCCCGGTTTACGCTGGTTCCCAAAACACCTTCGCCTGAGCCGGCGACCCGCCCTAGCCAACTGCGCGCGGAGCCACTGGGGGATTTATTCGATCTCTCAACCTCGCCCGTGTCCCGGCCTTCCCAGTCGGTATCCAGAACGCTGGAACCGTTAGAGCCGAGTTTACCGTCTGGGGAGCGGAGGGAATCGTCTGAAGTTATAGAACCGCTGTCATTGCCATCCCTGTCGATTTTTGATAGATCGATACCTCCACGGTCTATGCTTGAACCTCCACCACCCATCGTGGGTTCCATGCCGGCAGCCTCCCAACCGCCTCTCTACAGGGAGCCCGACTCAGCCGTTCACCCGGCGTCAGCGCCGCTGTTAAAACACTCGCGGCGGCCGTTCTTGCCTAGATCCGAACGAGTGGAACCGCCCCCTCCACCGGTCCTGGAAGCGCCAGAATCACCCGTGGAGATTTCAGCCAAGCCGCAGGTAAAACCGCCGCGTTCGCTGCTCGGTGTCTTGTTGGTATTGTTGGGGGTGGCGATGTTCATGCTCTACTGGGTTTATCAGGATAAAGTGGCAATCTTGCGGCAGTCCCAGTTTGAGCAAGAAGCAGAAAGCCGCCGCCGGATAACCGAGGAGCAGGCGCAAGACGAAGGCCGGCGCTCACAAGCGGCGCGCCTCATCGAGCAGGCGAGCGAGGCGCTGGCGCTGAAGGATCTGGCCAAGGCTGGCGAGCAGGTCGAACGCGCCGAGGCGCTGCAGCCTGGTAATAGTAAGGTGGCGGCAGTCCGGGCTCAGTTGCGCGCGGAACAACGCAAAATCGGATCTTTGGAAATCCAGGTCGAGCCGCTGACCGCTATGAAACTGGTGAGGATACAACAAGGCTGTTTCCAGATGGGCAGTCCTGAAAATCAACCGGAACGGTATTTCAACGAAGCTCCCCATCAACTGTGTGTTAACGATTTCTGGCTGGGTCAGTACGAGATTACCAACGCTCAGTTTCGACAGTTCAAGGCGAATCACGATAGCGGTTCATTTCGGGGTCTGAGTCTAAATGGCGATCAACAGCCGGCGGTCAATTTGAGCTGGCAGGACGCCAGTGCCTATGCGGAATGGCTGTCTGAGCGGACCGGCAAGCATTACCGGTTGCCTACCGAGGCGGAATGGGAATATGCGGCGCGGGCGGGTACCACGACCAGCCGTTACTGGGGTGAAAATCCGGCGGATGCATGCCGTTTCGCCAATGTGGCCGATCTGACGGCGCGACTGGTCTGGGGAGCGGAAAACATCCATAACTGCGATGATGGGCAGCCGGTAACGACGGTCGTGGGATCGTTTTTGCCTAATGTATTCAAGCTGTACGACATGCTGGGGAATGTTTCGGAATGGACCTGTTCAGACTATGAGGAGCGCCAAGATGAAGTGGAAGGAAATCGCTGCTCTAAGCAGGGGCGCGACCGGGGCCTGCGGACCGTGCGGGGCGGCACCTGGGATGACGCGCCCAAGCTGGTGCGCTCCGCCGACCGCAACGGCAGGGAAGCTGGCACCCGGGATAACGACCTGGGATTTCGGCTGGCGCGGCAGGAATAAAATTGCGTTTATCCGGACGCCAGCCAGGCGGCTTGTCAAAACTGGTCACTGGCATGCTTGAACAAAGGGCGCGGTTGGCGGCGAGGGAAATGTCTTGGGCGGTCCGGTCGGTTGTGCCGACTCTGCTTGGTCTGCTCTGGCTTGCCGGTTGCCCGGCGCGGGCGGCGCCGGCTGGCGCCCAGACCTGGCCGGCCCTGCTGACTTGCGAGTGGGGAGTTTTCCAGTTGCAATGCCGGTTCCGACCCCTGGTCCCGGTAGCGATACAGGGTGTGGAAGTGGTAGTGGACGGCGGGCCACCGCAACCGGTCAGCGACTGGCAACCGTTTGCCAAGAGCGGTGTGGCCAGCGCGGTGCTGTGGTTGATAGATGTCAGCAATCCGGCCCGTAGCGATACGGTAGTCCGGCAAATAGCGCTGCTGCGGAACTGGCTGGAGGGAATGGGAGCGCAGCACCGGACGGGTCTGGCGACCTTCGCCGATGGCGCGCTGAGCCTGGCGCCTATCGGCAGCGATGCCGCAGTTCTGGCCAAGGCATTGGAAAACCTCGCAGCGCGAGGGCATAGCACCGCTTTTTATCACAGCCTGTTGGATGGGGTGGGCTTGCTTAAAGACGTGCAGGCTGAACGTAAATCCCTCTGGGTGTTGTCGGATGGTTTGGCGGAAGATAAAGCCTATGGTCATGCGGATGTGATAGCGGCGGCGCGGGCCTCGGGGATCATTATTGTCGGTTTGGGCTATCCGGAACGGGAAAGTCAGCAAACGGATTTGCAACGCTTGCAGCGGCTCGCCGAGGATACCGGTGGCTATTTCGCCGCTGCCCCGGTACGGGGCGCATTACCGGCGGCTACCCTGACCGACATTCTGGCCGTGGTGGACGGTGGTGGTAGTTTCAGGGTGGACCTGCCCGGTCTGTATGGTCCCCACCGGCTTGGCGTGCGGCTAAGGGCCGCGAGTGGTGGGGTATTTGAGAAGATCCTGGACATCCAGGGGCCCCCGCCCCCGCCCCCGCAGCCCGCTGCGCAAATCCAAGCCGTTGGATTTGGCGCGCGCCACACTGTTGGCTGGCTGGCGGCCGGCATGGTAATGCTGGCTCTGTTGGCCTGGTTGTTAGGGAGACGTCGCCGGCCGCTGCCAGAGCCGCCCATCCTGGCGCGTTTGGAATTGCTGAACTCCGTTGCGGCGGGAAAACTGGCCGTGCGCGCTCCCGTGTTCCGCATTGGCCGGGCCCGGAGCAATGACCTGCGGCTAACGAATGATTCGGTATCCGCTTATCACGCTGAATTGCACCGTCATCGCGATGGTACATTTGCCGTTATTGATTTAGGCTCCACGAATGGCGTGTGGGTGAATGGCGAGCAGGTTCGTAATCATAGCCTGCGCGACGGCGACGTGCTCGAGTTGGGGGAGGTTCGCCTGCGCTTTTGGCAGGTGCCTTGATATGCTCAAGCGCAATCAATGACGACCTATATTTTTTGTGAACAGGTGAGGAGGTTTCGCCATGGCTATCCATCGCGACCGTGACGGGCGTATCCATGAGCTGGATGATAGCGCTGAAAAGCCCACGCGGCTTATCAAGCGGGACGCTGCCAAGCAGGAGCAGCCTGAGCTTGAGCCCGCCCCGGAACTCCCCGGCAAAACCAATGACCGCACCCATCTGTTCCGGGCGCCAGAGGGCGCTGGCGGCAGTGCCGATGACGCTATGCAGAATCCGGTGGTGGGTTGGGTGGTCATTATTGCCGGTCCGGGCCGGGGCAGGGCGCTTACCCTGGGCTATGGCATGAACAGCATTGCCCGTGGTTCCCAGTCCCGAGTACGGCTGGATTTTGGCGACAAACAGATCTCCCGGGATGATCATGCCCTGATTAGCTATGATCCGCGGGGCCGCCGTTTCTATCTGCAACACGGCGGGGGTACTAATCTAACCTATCTGAATGAGCAACCGGTACTGACGCCGACTGAATTACGGGGCGGCGAAGTCATCCTGCTCGGGCAGACCCAATTGCGATTTGTGCCTTTCTGCGGTGCCGCCTTTGATTGGCAGGACGGTGACCCATGCTAGCGAGGCATTAATGGCGTCGTGGATCCACTGTAAAGGCCGCAGCCAGGGTAAACGGCTCTATCAGGAAGATGATTATGGTGTCTTCGAGCTTCCCGCCAGCCTGGCCGCTGGTGAGCTGCTGCTGGTGCTCGCCGATGGCATGGGAGGTGCGCAGGCCGGTGACCGCGCGAGCGCCGCGGTGGTGCGGAGCTTCATCGATGCATATGCCGCCGTCCCCAGTAAGGAGATTCCGGCGCGGCTGCGGCGGGCGCTGGATCATGCCAACCGGGAACTGGCTTTGGAGGTGGCCGGCGATCAGTTGGCACTGACGGGCATGGGTTGTACCGTGCTCGCCGTGGTGCTCGCAAAGCGGGAATTATACTGGATCAGCGTCGGCGATTCCCCGCTCTGGTTGTGGCGGCGGGGTCACCTGACCCGCTTGAACGAGGATCATTCCTACCGCAAGATCCTGGCCGAGCAAGTGGCGGTCGGTGAGTTGAACCCTCAGGAGGCGGCGTTACACCCAAATCGCAATGCCTTGCTCAGCGCGGTGACGGGGGATCGGCTGGTGCTGGTGGATCTTTGCGAACAAGCCTGTTCATTGCAAGCTGGCGATCGGGTGCTGCTTGCCAGCGATGGGCTGTTAACCCTCAGCGAAGCCGATATCGCTGCTCACCTGGGGGATGAGATGGCGGCGGAACTTCCCTGTCAGCGACTGCTAGCGGCGGTGGCGGCGGCTGGTTACCCCAACCAGGACAATACCACTGTCATCGTAGTGCAACAGGGTGCCAGAACGCGCTGGAACGTCAGTACGTGGGTTTTGCTGGCCGGGTTACTGCTGGGGGCCGTACTGTTGGTAATGAGCTGGCTATGGCATTGGGGAACGTCACTGTGAAAGAAGCGTGGAGCCTGCGCTGGGAATGGGGTGGCGCTAGCCAGTTGGGCGGGCGCCATGAGCAACAGGATCGCTGGGGGGTGTTTACCACGCCGCCAGGGGACGGCTTGTTGGCTGTGGTTGCCGATGGATTGGGTGGGCATCGGGACGGTGCCCTGGGCGCCCAGGCGGTGATGGACGCTGCCGCAACGGTTGTCCGGGAGCGGACGGAATTGCTGCGCACCCAGCCTGCCGAGGCTCTCGCCCTCCTATGCAGGGATGCCCAAGCTGCCGTAGTCGCGGCCTCGGCCAAGGCCCATAGTACGGTGGTAGCCTTGTGGTTGCACCAGAATCACGTGTACTGGATGCATGTGGGTGATAGCCGTTTCTATCACTTGCGCGCTGGGAGCCGGTTGGCGCGCACCCGCGATCATTCGGCGGCGCAGATATTGATCGATCTGGGGGAAATCAGCGAGGCGGAGGTAGCCAATCATCCAGATCAGAGCCGCCTGTACCGCAGCCTTGGCGGCGCCAAGCTACCGAAACCGGATATCGGCAGCGGGGCAATTTTGCCGGATGATGTGCTGGTGCTGTGCAGCGATGGATTTTGGGAATACATCAGTGAAACAGAGCTGTGGGAAGCCACCTGCCATGGGCAACTGTCGGCGCTGGCGAATGTCCTGGTGGAGCAGGCTGTGGTACGTGGCGGTCAGCAGGCGGACAACGCCACGCTCGTGCTCATCCGCCCGCTGGAGCGGAGTTTGGTCAAGCGGTCCTGGTGGCGTCGGTTAATCAACAGAGGACGCTATGAGGAGTCGCACAGCCATTGACAAGGAATACGGTTCATGAGCACGTGGCTGCTGATATTGGTAGTGGCGCTGCTTGGGTGGTCCGATAAGGCAGTAAGCGGGCCCGATCTGATGAGCGTGGAGCTTGCAATCTTTCGAGTGCTCACGCGTGGTGACAAGGGCAGGCAACCGGTTTCCGGAACTGGCTTCGTAATTCAGGGAGCCCCGGTTCTGGTTACCAATCATCATGTGGTTGATGGCGCCAAGGACATTGCCGTGTTGAAATCGAGGGGAGGAGAAAGCGATCTGCTGCCCGCCCATGTGCTCAAGGCCAGCAAAGCGCATGACATCGCTCTGCTGACGGTAGCTGGCCTGTCCGATTCCGGTTTGTTGCTTTCCCCGCGCCCGGAGGCCGTAAAAGGTCAATCGGTGTGGGCCATCGGCTATCCGGGAGCGGCGGATCGCGGTCGTGTCGATATGAACAGCGCGGAAGCCACGCTGACGGAGGGTATCGTCAATCGCACGCTCTACCAGCCCTGGGAGGAGGGTGGCCCAGTCCTGGCCATCGTCCAGCACGACGCCAAGCTGAGCTACGGCAACAGCGGGGGCCCGCTACTGGATGCCTGTGGGCATCTGGTCGGCGTCAACACTCAAATCCAGCTCGCCGAACGGGCATTGGCAACCTATAACTACGCCCTCAGCACGGCGGAGTTGCGTACATTGCTGGACGAGTGGGGCATCTCCTACCATACCGCTGCGGTACCTTGCCGGCTGGGCGCAGCGCCGCCCCCGGACTCGCAGGTCTGGTGGTTGGCAGGTCTGGCCGTGGTGCTGGCTACCAGTGCGCTGGCCCTGGCCTGGCGTCGCCCTCGAGAATGGATGGCGCACGGCGTAGAACACTACGCTAGGTCGCAGCGCCGCTTGCGCATGCGCCAGGCGGGAAACGGCGAGGCACAGCAGACGAACGACCGTGTTCCCGCGCTGCCGGAAGCGGCCCTGGTCACGCTGACCCTGCTGCGCGGTAACGCTGTTGTTTGGGTGATGCGCTGTCCCGCACAGCTAGCCCGTGAGTGGACGCTCGGCCGCAGCGCCGCTCTATGCGATCATGCCATCAATGACGACACCCTTTCCCGCCGCCACGTCCGCTTATGCTGGGACCCACAGCGGGTGCAGTGGTCCGTGGAAGATCTGCACTCCAGCAATGGCACTCAACTGGATGGAATCACCCTGCTGGCTTACCAGCCGACCCCGTTGCACCAGGGCGCCCGGCTGCTGCTTGGCGAACTGCAACTCACGGTCGCCATAGGAAACCGGGCCAATGCCTGAACGCCGCCGCTTGCCGAGGCGACGGCTGGATTAAGCAGGGCGTTTGTCCACCATGAGGGTGGATTCACCTTCCGCAACTACCTTGTCTTTCACCGTACAAATGGTCTCCATGGTCACGCGGCGGCGTTCTGTATTGATTTCCTTGACGGTGCAGGTGGCAGTAACGGTATCGCCGATGTAGACTGGCGCCTTGAACCGCAGGTGCTGACTGACATAGATGCAACCGGGACCGGGTAGACGGGTACCCGCCACGCAGGAAATCAAGCCGGCGCTGAATATGCCGTGGACGATGCGCTTCTGGAATAAGGTCTCGGCGGCGAATTCCTCGTTGATATGGACCGGATTATCGTCTCCGCTGATCGCAGCGAATAGGATGATATCCGTCTCGGTGACAGTCTTGGAATAGGAGTGGCTCATGCCGACCGAGAGGTCCTCCAAATAGTAACCGTGCAGTTTTTCACTTATTTTTTCCGGCATTGCGTTGACTCCTGATATTGCTGTATTGGTTTTGATATTTACATAATTATCTTCCGCATTATATAAGGTTAAGTTGGAGATGGGGGAATTTTTCAGGCGTTCGGGTTCACCACCACGCGGCCGCGCACCTTGCCCGCTACGATGTCGCTAGCCAATTGCGGAACTTCCTCTAACGAGGCGACGCGGGCGATGCCACCCAGCGCGGAGTTGGGTAAGTCCCTGACCAGGCGTGCCCACGCCTGCTTGCGACGCGAAATCGGGCACATGACCGAATCCACACCGAGAAGGCGAACGCCGCGCAGAATGAAGGGCATGACTGTCGTGGGCAAATCCACGCCTCCGGCCAGGCCGCACGCTGCCACGGCGCCGCCGTAGGCCGTCTCTGCCAGCACGCGGGCCAGCATCTTGCTACCGACTGTGTCAACTGCGCCGGCCCAGCGCTGGGTTTCCAGCGGGCTGGTGGCCGGCGTCGTCATCTCGTCGCGAGTGACAAACACACTGGCGCCCAATCCACGCAGGTAGTCCTGGGTTTCCGGACGGCCGGTAACCGCGGCCACTCGATACCCCAGGTTCGCCAGCAATGCCACCGCTACGCTGCCCACCCCCCCGCTGGCGCCGGTTACCAGGACGGGATAGTCAGCAGCCCGGTCGATGCTGGCCTCTTCCAGGGCCATGACACAGAGCATGGCGGTGAAGCCGGCGGTGCCAATGGCCATGGCCCGCTGAGCATCCAGGCCTTCCGGCAGGGGAATCAACCATTGGGAACGCAGGCGCGCCTTCTGCGTATAGCCGCCCCAGTAGCGTTCGCCCACGCCCCAGCCGGTGAGTACTACTTTATCCCCAGGTTGGTAGTCTGGTGAGTCCGATTCTAGTACGGTGCCCGCGAGGTCGATGCCTGGCACCATGGGGAATTGGCGGACAATCCTGCCCTTGCCGGTGACTGCCAGGCCGTCCTTATAATTCAGGGATGAATACTCCACGGCCACCAGCACATCCCCTGCCGGCAGATCCGCAATGCTCAGTTGTCGAATGGCCGGAATGGTTTGCTGGTTTTCCTGGGTCAGCACCAGGGCTTTGAAGGTGTTATCAGCCATATTGTCTCCTTGCAGGGGGGAGAAACCGGTGTTGACGACCTGTTGTAAAAAGGATGTGCAGGTGCCGACGCCGGCGGTGAGTTAGGGATATCGTTCGCTATTTTTCCATCTACTATATCGGAAATTTAGCTATCCTTACCGAAAGGTATTGCGCCTTAAGCCAAGAGTAAATACCATCATGCGATGTTTACGCGTTGGTATTTCCTCAACTCGCTCCGAACGCTTGGCAATGCGCCTCCATGCCACCAAGCAGTCTATCAAGTAATTGAAAAAACGTGGTTTCCGCCGTGATATTGAAGGTGGATCGCAGTATAATTGATAATTCTCTGAAATCAGTCGCTGAGGATGGGAATTGCTCAATCAGGCATTGCCCGCGCAGGCGGGTACACATTAACTCCAAAGAAGAAAAGGTGAACGATGAAAGTCTTAGTTGCCGTTAAGCGAGTCGTTGACTACAACGTCAATGTCCGCGCCAAGGCGGACGGCTCTGGTGCAGACATTGCCAATGCCAAGATGTCCATGAATCCCTTCGATGAAGTTGCCATCGAAGAAGCCGTGCGCCTGAAAGAGGCCGGCAAGGCCAGCGAAGTGATCGCTGTTTCCATGGGCGTCAGCGCTTGCCAGGATACTATCCGGACGGCACTGGCCATGGGTGCCGATCGCGGTATACTGATAGAAAGCGATGCTGACATACAGCCTTTGGCGGTGGCCAAGTTGCTCAAGGCGTTGGTGGATAAGGAGCAGCCAGGGCTGGTCCTGGTTGGTAAGCAGGCCATCGACGACGACTCCAACCAGACTGGTCAGATGCTGGCCGCTCTGCTGGGTTGGGCGCAGGGTACCTTTATTTCCAAGCTGGAATTGGGCGATGGCAGCGCCACCATTATTCGCGAGGTCGATGGCGGCCTGGAAACGGACTCGGTGAAGTTGCCGGCCATCATCACTGTGGACCTGCGCCTCAATGAGCCGCGGTTCGTCAAGCTGCCCAACATCATGAAGGCCAAGAAGAAACCCCTGGAAGTGCTGAAGCCCGGTGATCTCGGTGTGGATATCACCCCGCGCCTCGCATACTCCAGTTTTCGCGAGCCACCCAAGCGCAAGGCCGGCATTAAGGTGAAGACGGTTGCGGACCTGGTGGACAAACTCAAGAACGAAGCGAAGGTGATTTGATCATGAGCGTGCTGCTTATTGCTGAACACGATAATACCGCTATTAAAAAGGCGACCCTGAGTACCGTCACCGCCGCCAGCAAACTGGGTGGCGATATCCATATTCTGGTGGCTGGGCATGGTTGCCAGGGCGCCGCCGAAGCCGCCGCCAAGATCGTGGGCGTCAGCAAGGTATTGGTGGCCGATGCGCCTCATTACAATCACGAACTGGCCGAGAATATCGCGCCCCTTGTGGTTGGCTTGGCCGCCGGCTACAGCCATGTTTTGACCCCGGCTACTACCATGGGCAAGAACTTCATGCCGCGGGTTGCTGCCCTGCTGGATGTGGCTCAGGTTTCCGAAATCATCGCGGTGGAGTCCGCGGATACCTTCGTGCGACCCATCTACGCCGGCAACGTACTGGTCACGGTACAGTCCAAGGATGCCATCAAGGTTGTCACCGTGCGCGGCACCTCCTTTGACACCGCGCCGGCTGAAGGTGGCTCAGCCAGCATTGAGGCAGTCGCCGCCACTCCACCGGCTGGGTTGTCCAGCTATATCAGCCAGGAATTGACCAAGTCCGAGCGTCCCGAACTGACCGCCGCCCGGGTAGTGGTCGCGGGCGGCCGTGCACTGGGCAGCGGCGAGAACTTTCATCTTTTGGATGCACTCGCCGACAAGCTGGGAGCCGCTGTTGGCGCCACCCGCGCCGCAGTGGACGCTGGCTACGTTCCCAACGACTACCAGATCGGTCAGACCGGCAAGATCGTAGCGCCCGAACTGTATATCGGTATTGGCTTGTCCGGCGCTATTCAGCACCTGGCTGGTATGAAGGACAGTAAAGTGATCGTGGCCATCAATAAGGATGAGGAGGCGCCAATCTTCCAGGTGTCTGATTACGGCCTGGTCGGTGATCTATTCAGCGTCGTCCCCGAATTGACCCAGGCTCTCTAACCCTAGGGGCGCCGTGTACCGGCGGCGCCTCTGTCATAGTTCCGATTCACTTCCGCCTTAAGGAGGTCAGACCCCATGACCGTATATTCTGCTCCGACCCGCGACATGTCGTTCGTGATCAACGAATTGGCCGGCCTGGATGAAATAGCCGCCCTGCCCGATTTCCAGGAACTGGGTGTAACCGATGTGGCGGAAGCCATTTTGGAAGAGGCCGGCAAGTTTGCCGCTGAAGTATTGGCTCCGCTTAACTGGGGGGGCGATCAGCAGGGCGCCCGCCTGGAAAATGGCAATGTCATCTCCTCACCCGGCTTCATCGATGCCTATAAAAAGTTCTCTGAGGGCGGTTGGAACGCGCTGAGCGCGCCCTTGGAATTCGGTGGGCAGGGTCTGCCAGAACTCCTGAATACGCCTACTTATGAGATGTGGAACGCGTCCAATATGTCCTTCGCGTTGGCCCCCCTTCTAGGTGCTGGCGCCAGCGAGTGCCTCAAGCACCATGGCACGGACGAGCAGAAGGCCACCTATCTACCCAAGATGACATCCGGTGAGTGGGCCGGTACTATGGATCTGACCGAGCCTGCGGCAGGTTCCGATCTGAGTAACGTGAAGTGCAAGGCCGTCCAGGAAGGTGACCATTACCGCATTAATGGTCAGAAGATTTTCATCAGCTGGGGCGACCATGACATGGCGGAGAACATCATCCACCTGGTGTTGGCCCGGTTGCCGGATGCCCCCGAGGGAGTGAAGGGCATTTCCCTGTTCCTGGTGCCCAAGTTTCTGGTTAACCCCGATGGTAGCCTGGGCGCGCGCAATCCGGTGAATTGTGTGGGTGTAGAGCACAAGCTAGGTATTCATGGCAGCGCCACCTGTACCCTGGTTTACGAAGATGCCATCGGCTATCTGGTGGGCAAGCTGAACCAGGGGCTGATGCACATGTTCACCATGATGAACGAGGCCCGCCTGAAGGTGGGTGTGCAGGGCCTGGCGATCGCCGATCGTGCCTATCAGGGGGCTCTCGCCTATGCCAAGGAGCGTGTCCAGGGTTTTCCCATGAAAGGGGCGCGCGGTGGCCATCGAGTGGCCATCATCAAACATCCTGATGTGCGCCGCATGCTGATGACCATGAAGTCCCAGATCGAGGCGATGCGCGCTTTCAATTATACGGTCGCCAGGTATATGGATATGGCTGCCCACCATTCAGACGCCGGGGTGCGCAAGGCCAACCAGGCACAGGTGGAGTTGCTGATCCCAGTAGTCAAGGGTTGGTGCAGCGAGTTGGGCATAGAGATTGCCTCGCTGGGCGTCCAGGTCTTTGGCGGCATGGGCTTCGTGGAGGAAACCGGCGCTGCCCAGCACTTGCGCGATGCTCGCATTGCGACCATCTACGAAGGCACCACTGGCATCCAGGCGGCCGATCTGGCGGGCCGCAAACTGATCATGGACAAGGGTGCGGCCATGGCGGCGCTGGTTGCCGACATGCGTGCGGTAGAAGAGCAGTTGGGCAAAGCCAAAGGCGATGACGCGGCAGTGATCCGTGTCTCCCTCGGAGAGGGTATCAAAGCCCTGACCAGCGCTACTGACTGGATACTCAGCACCATCGCCCAGGATGCCAGCGTCGTGATGGCCATTTCAGTGAACTACCTGATGCTGGTTGGTTATGTTGTCGGCGGCTGGCAGATGGCCCGCGCTGCTTTGGTGGCCCAGAATAAGCTGGCTACCGGCGAAGACGCTGACTTCTATGAAGCCAAGCTGGTTACCGCCCGCTTCTACGCCGAGCAGATCCTGCCCAAGGCAATCGCTTTGATGCATGCGGTGAAAGGCGGCGGCACTACCACCATGGCATTGCGCGAAGAGCAATTTTAAGCATTTCTAACGAGCACGGACGCGCTGCGTGTACCGCTATCCCGCCGACCGTTGGCCGGCGGGATTTTTATTTCTCATTCCGCCTTCGGTTTATAATAGCCGGACCCGATGAACCCATCGAAACCGGGAATCCTCCTGAAATAGGAGATCTTGGGTTGGGTCTGATTGGTGGTGGGGTTGAGCATTTCATATTCGAAGGCGCCGCCACCGTTTGATTTGGTCATTTCAATCATTTGCTGAATTACCAGCTTGCCATCCGCACTGCGAAAATCCTTGAGGTTGCTGCTTGGTGGATTTAGCGGCATGGAGTTAGCCAGATTGTTGCCTTGGTAGTCGTAGACGAAAACATACAGATCCCGGTCATGGAATCGATTGTCGGGTTTTCTGAAATCTTCAAGCGCTTGTTCCAATCCCGCGGCGTCGATATGCGCAATGGCTTTACGTAAGAGTCCTAAAGCCGACCTCTTGGCCTCCGATTCGTCTACCTCGTAATAACCGCAACCGATGAAACCTTTGAAGCCGGGAATCTTCCGAAAGTAAGAGATCTTGGGTTCTATTTCGTTGGTCTGCGGGTTGAGAAAGTGATAACTAAGAGCGCCGCCACCGCTGGATTTGCTCATTTGAATCATTTCCTGGATAACCAATTTGCCATCGGGGGTGCGGTAGTCCTTGAGCTTGGTGCCAGGCAGATTCAGGTCAGCGGAGTTGGCTAGGTTGTTACCTTCGTAGTCGTAGATAAATACGTATAAGTCACCGTCCCGAAAGAGGTTATGGTCGCTGGCTTTGAAGTCTTTGAGAGCTTGTTCCAACCCCACCGTTGCAATCTGATTGAGGGCCTTTTGTACCAACTCGATGGCTTCTTTCTTGGTGCCTCGTTCAGCGGCTGGTACGGGCGTGGTTAGCAGGCTACCCATGACTAGGGCAGCCAACAATACCTTTATATAACGCATAATTATCTCCTAAAATCGATATACTCCAGCGAATAGGCAAGTGAATTCTTCTGCTTCTTTGCGTGGGCTGTTTCCTGCAAGGTTGCTCGCTTGTTTTTACCCGGGATGATTAATGTACGCTGTCGTAAGGCTGTTAACGATGTTTCGCCGCTTTGGTATCCATGGTACGCGCTCTTGGCAGGTAAAGTTCCACTGTCGTACCGTGGCCCACTTCGCTATGGATCTGGATATGTCCCCCTGATTGTTTGACAAAGCCGTACACCATACTCAGGCCAAGACCTGTGCCTGCGCCGACTTCCTTCGTGGTAAAGAAGGGCTCGCAAGCATGCTCGGCCACGTCGGCTGGCATACCAGTGCCCGTATCGGTTACCGTCAATAGAACATACTCGCCGGGATTGAAATCGTGGTTATGCGCAGTGTAAGCGGCGTCAACGAGGATATTGATGGCCGCAATAGTGAGCTTACCGCCGGTAGGCATGGCATCGCGGGCATTAAGCGCCAGGTTGAGCAGCGCATTGGTAAGTTGGCTGGGGTCAACAATGATATTCCATACGCTCCTATCCACTGCAGTGGCAACCTCTATCTTCGGGTCGAGCGTTCGTCGCAATAGTTCAGCCATTTCAGCAGCTTGCCTATAGGGGGACACGGCGCGGGGTTTCAGCGTCTGCTGGCGGGAAAAAGCTAATAGACGGGCCGTCAATTCCGCCCCACTGCGGGCCGCATTCATGGCGGTGTGTACCGTTTTCAGCAGTTCTTCATCGCCAAGTTTAGTTTTCAGGAAACAGAGATTTCCCATGATAATGGTGAGAAGATTATTGAAGTCGTGGGCTATGCCGCCGGTAAGTTGCCCAACCGCCTCCATTTTCTTAGCCTGGCTCAGGGCTGCCTGGGTTTGCTTGTGCTCGGTAAGGTCCTGGCTGAGTATGAAGAACCCCAGCCCCCGGCCCTGTTCGTCGACATGGGGTATAAATGAGGAGAGCACATACGAATTTCGACCGGCGCCATTCGTGAATTCATACTCTGCACTGGCGTTTTGGCCACTGAGGGCCGCTTCTACCTGAGGCTGCAAGCGTTCGTAGACCGCAGCGCCGATGATCTGCTTGAAAGGTTGCCCGATGATCGCCTCGGCTGAGACACCAAACCATTCCTGGTGACGTTTATTGGCAAAACCATAGCGCTGATTCGCGTCTACATAGGCAATCAGCGCTGGGACGGCATCTGCGATTAACCGTATCCAGCTCTCGCTCTCGCGCAGGGCAGCGGCCGTTTGTTTATGGGAAGCCATCTCCGCGAGAAGTTGCTGGTTGAGGGCTTTGAGCTCGGCCGTACGTGCTTCCACCCGGACTTCCAGTTGATTCCGGCTTTCCCGCAGCGCGGCTTCAGCGCGTCTACGCGCAGTAATATCCGTGTACACGGTTATGAAGCCATCGCCTTTGATAGGATTACCGCGGACTTCGATGACCTTGCCGTTGGGGCGGGTGCGTTCGAAGCAATGCGGTTGAAAGGTCCTGGCAAGCCTGAGACGCTCTTCATACTGAGCCTGGTGGTCACCGGGACCGTACTCGCCACGCTCAGCGTTGTAACGTATGAAGTCGGCGAAAGAGACCCCGACGCGGGCGAGTTCGGTGGGAAAGTCCAACAATTCCAGGAAGCGCCGGTTCCAGGCAATAAGCCGCAACCGCCGGTCAAAAAGCGAATAGCCCTGATCCAGGTGCTCCAGGGCGGACAACGTCAGTGACCAGCGCTCACTGAGTGGTAATTGGCTAGGTTCGTTTTGGGACATTCCAGGACAATTATCTGCAAGCTTGAGTAATAGGCCTATTATTATAGCCAATGTTTAGCCTGCATTAGGTCAGAGGGGCGGCCTGTCGATGCAGAGTTTTCTTGGCGGTTTTTCATAGACGGGTTACCGACCTGTCAGTAGAATGCTTACGCGCATGGAGAGGTGGCTGAGCGGTCGAAAGCGGCGGTCTTGAAAACCGTTGAAGGGCAACCTTCCGGGGGTTCGAATCCCTCCCTCTCCGCCAT
>Ga0209048_10001496_pt1 | contig 23970 bp, 21 predicted proteins | sample FrelakmetCRP12CR_FD_187146 | JGI IMG/M metagenome (GOLD analysis project Ga0209048, IMG submission 187146) | Freshwater lake sediment microbial communities from the University of Notre Dame, USA, for methane emissions studies - CRP12 CR (SPAdes)... | ecosystem: Environmental > Aquatic >... | reverse complement strand
TACCCCACACAGGAGCAGCCTCGGGATGCATTCCACGCAAAGGGGACCGAAGTACCCGGAATTTCGGTTGCGAGTCGGAGAGCCGTCGAAGCGCGCGAACGCAGCGCGGGGCGCGAGCTCGAGCAGACCCTCCGCCCTGGCTCCCGCTTGTCCCATCTGTCGGCCGTGCGGCTGGCCGTGGCCTTCAGCAGTCGTACCGAGACACCCGCCAGCCGTTGTTCGGGTACGCAGAGCAGCGATCCGCGCGCAGTCAGGCGCGCGGCTGGCCGGCCGTCACAACGAGCGTCGCCCGCTGATGAGATTGACCAGAACCATGACAATGGCGATTACCAGGAGAACATGGATGAAACCACCCAAGGTGTAGGAGCTCACAAGCCCGAGCAGCCACAATATGAGCAAGACAACCGCAATCGTATAGAGCATGGAATGCACCTGTGTGTTGGTAGGTTTCCCGGCTGTCGGCTGCTTCGCCCGGGGGCTCTCACGAGCCTCCGGACAATCCCGCAACGGCTCGGCTGCCGGGAAACCATGCTTTGCAGTCACCGTCGCGGTGCCCACCCCTGCGTACCGGCAGAGGATGTATTCCACGGTAGACGTTCGGGAAGATCCGGCATTGACCGGAATCAACGTACGCTACCGCACGAACGGCAGCCCACACGCGTTGCGACAAATTGCCGCGGAAGATGTCGAGTTCGGTGCAGCGCTTTCGGCAATACCGGACCGGCGGCGGGGAATGGCTCGTGTTTGAGTGATCGCGTGCGCGTTATCCGGCCGAAGCGAGCGGCTGCCACGCGTGTCAGTGCGGTACGGGTCGAGAATTGACCCCGGTCGATGCGCCGAGTAGTCTTGACCCATCGACTGTCCGGCACGGATGGTTAATTGAGAGGCAGACCAATGAACGCAATCAAGGTGGTGGCGATCGCGTTGATCGCGGCCGGTGTGCTCGCGCTGGTGTACGGTGGCTTCACGTACACGAAAGACACGCACGAGATGAAGATCGGTCCGATCGAAATGTCGATCAAGGACAAGGAGACGGTCAACATCCCGATCTGGGCCGGCGTCGGAGCGATCGTGATCGGCGGAGTGCTTCTGGTCTTCGGCAACCGGAAACCTTAGCGTCAGGTTCGGATCTACCGGCGTCTCACAGCACGTAGCGCAGGATCGCGTAGTAATGCGCGGCGCTGCCGGCGATCACGAACAGGTGCCAGATTCCGTGCGCGTGGGTGACTCGCATGTCGAGCGCGTAGAAGACGATGCCGGCGGTATAGAACAGACCGCCTGTCGCGACCCAGGCGAAACCGGCGGGGCCCAGTGCCTGCAGCATGGGGACCAGGGCTACCAGGGCCACCCAGCCCATCACCACGTAGATCGCTACTGACAGGATCCGTGGTCCGCCTGCGGAGCGCAGCTCCTGCAGGCTGCCGATCACTACAAACGCCCACACCACGCCGAACAGCGACCAGCCCCATGGCCCGCGCAGCGTGACCAGGCAGAATGGCGTATAGCTCCCGGCAATGAGCAGATAGATGCTCTGATGGTCCAGCTCGCGCAGGGCGTTCTTGGCGCGCCCGAGCGTGCTGTGGTACAGCACCGACGAGGTGTAGAGCAGCAGCAGCGTCGCACCGTAGATCGAAACACTCACTATCTTCCACGGATCGCCGCCCAGTGCTGCCAGCACCACGAGGACGACCGCACCGACAAGCGCGGCAACGGCCGCCGCCAGATGAGTCAACGCGTTGAATTTCTCCCCGTAGTACAGGCGCATGGACGCACCCCGTTCAATCGCCCCGCCACGCCGTCACATGGCATCCCTTCCGGATGTCCAGAAAAGATTCGCGGTCCGTCATCCACCTTTCGTCCTACGCTGACGGGTCCGGCGGGATCGGTGCCGCCAGCCACTCGCGAATGCGTGCGTAGACGCTATGTCGGCTGAGCAAGTCCAGGTGACTCATACCGTAGCCGATCCATTGCCGCGATTCCGGAAACGTCAACGCGAGGCGGGCCTTCTGGTGGCGGCCCAGCGCGCTGGCCAGAGGCACGATGCCGTCGCCCAGCAATCGATCACCGAGGTCGCCCGCCCGCTTGCCGGTCGTCGCGGCAATGTTGAAACACTGCACGCCGTTCGGCAACGGTAGCGCCCGTCGAACGTCGCCCGAGCGCGCGAAGCGATCGCGCCCTCGCCAATCCCGGTCGACGAGGTTGCCATACCGGAGGTCGGTGATTCCGGCGCTGCGGACTTTGCCCAGCCGCGCAAACGGCGCGGTGTACCGACTGATTCCGAGCAGCAGATCCACCGAGTTGCCACCCCGCTCCAGCGGTGCTCCGTGGTGCGGCGTGCCGAGGAAGACCAGCTTGTCGAGACGCCGCACCCAGTCGTGGTGCGCAACGGCGCCGAAATGGCAGGCGCTGCGCGCGACCAGACCGCCCATGCTGTGGCCGATGATCACCAACTCGCTCAGCGGCACCGGCCAGACATGCAGCAGGGCCTCGAGCAGATCGGCGAACATACGCCCGTTGACGGACACATGCTGACCGGTGTTGTAGTGGAGATAAACCGGCGTGTATCCGAGGTCGCGCGCCAGTGCGGCGCCGTGGTCATGCCCCTTCCGCTTCCATTGCCGATCGTTCATGCACAGGCCATGCACGAGTACGAGCAACTTGCCACCGGCGTCCGGGAGGGCGGTGGCCAATGCCTTCGCGTCCATCGGCAACGGATGTCCCCCCCGGCGCAGGCACATGGTGATCGCCAACGGGTTTTTCGACGCCGCCAGGTAGTCGCCCAGCACGCCGTTCAATACGGCGAGGACGGCTTCCCGCCCGGGCCAGGCACTTCGCGCGCCGAGCAGGGGATTGAACTGGGCGAGCAGCCGATCGAGTGCACGGCCCGTCAAACCTATCGCGCCGCCGATGGCCCGATAGGCCAGCCCGGTGATTCCGGTCGTGCGTCCAGGCTTCTTCTTGCCGAGAATTCCCGGAATGCTGGCGATGTTGTAGTGCAGTGCCTCGACCAGATTGACGATGCCCGCGACCGCATCAATCGTAAGCTGATTGAGCCCGCGCATGTCGGAGGCGGGCGCGTGGAGCTTCGTGACCATGATCGTGCGATGTACCGGAAGATCGGGACCTGCGTCGGGTCGCTCCGCGGGGAACGGACCGTGAACGGGCGAGCAAAGTCATCGGGAACCTGCCAATCCCGGCCTCTCCGATCATTCAGCGTACATCCTAGCCGATGTCAACGAAGTGCCCCATGATTCAAATCATAGGTTTGCTCGCTCGATACAGCGGCCGTAAGGTCCGACGGGTCGGCGGGCCATCCGGACTGAAGCGACACTCCAGGCCGACGGTCACATCGGCGACCGACTCTTGCTCCGGCGCGAACCCCGCACTGGGGCGGAGCCCAACGCCCCCTTCGACGGGCGCATGAACCCCGCAATTCCTGGCAGTGCGGAGTGCTGCCCCGTACCGTTCGCTATCGCACAGACTGCACTGCCCGATGCCCCCATCCTGAAAAAGACATTATGGAGGTTTCATGAGCACACTCTTCGACCCCATTCGCATCGGCGACATCGATCTCGCCAACCGCATCGTCATGGCGCCGCTGACGCGGAATCGTGCGGCATCCGGCCAGATGCCGTCGCGCCTCACCGTCGAGTACTACCGGCAGCGCGCGAGCGCCGGGCTGATCATTTCCGAGGCGACGCAGATCAGCCCCGAAGGCCAGGGCTATCTCGACACGCCGGGCATCTACAACGCCGAGCAGGTTGCGGCCTGGCGACGCGTTACCGATGCCGTTCATGCCGAGGGTGGGCGCATCGCGGCCCAGCTCTGGCACGTCGGGCGCATCTCGCACGTCTCCCTGCAACCGAACGGACAGGCGCCTGTCTCTTCGACCGCACGGCGCGCCGAGACCAAGACTTTCACCAAGGACGGCTTTGTCGACGTATCGACGCCGCGCGCGCTGCGCACGGACGAAATTCCCGCCCTGATCGAAAGCTACCGCGACGCCGCGCAGCGCGCAATGGCGGCGGGCTTCGATGGCGTCGAGGTGCATGGCGCGAACGGATACCTGATCGAGCAGTTCCTGCGCGACAGCATCAACGATCGCCGCGACGAATACGGCGGCTCGATCGAGAACCGCGCCCGGCTGCTCGTCGACGTGATGCAGGCCGTGGCCAGCGGGATCGGCGCCGGCCGCACCGGGCTGCGCCTGTCCCCCGTGACGCCTGCCAATGATGCGGGGCAGGACAGCAACGCACAGGCGCTGTTCGAGCATGCCGTTGCGCAACTCGCGCCGCTGCGCCTTGCCTTCGTGGAAGTGGTCGAAGGCGCGACCGCCGGTGCGCGCGATTTCGCGCCGTTCGACTACCCCGCGCTGCGCCGCAAGTTCAACGGTGCCTGGATGGTAAACAACGGCTACCAGCGGCAGATGGCGCTCGACGCCGTGACCTCGGGCACCGCCGATCTCGTGTCCTTCGGGCGCCCCTTCATCAGCAATCCCGATCTCGTGCGTCGCCTGCGCGAGGACGCCCCGCTCAACGCGCTCGACGCGAGCACGCTGTACGGTGGTGGCGCCAGGGGCTATACCGACTATCCGACGCTGGACGAGCACGCGATCGCCTAGGATGAAACGACCCCCACGCTCGCTGCGTTCGCTGCCCCCCGAGGGGGCACAGTCAGTACCCTTCGGACGGCCGGGCGGGTACTGACACGGCGTCGTCTTTGCCGCGATGAAGTACCCGCCAGAGAGTGAAAACAGGGCGGCCCCGCGACATCGCTCGATCAAGTCCGAAAAAAGGGAGATCAATTCATGACCTACCATTTCAGCAAGACGTGCAACCTCGCGTTCGAGGAGGCGATCAGCAGCGTCACAGAAAAGCTCAAGACGGAAGGCTTCGGCATCCTTACGGAGATCGATGTCAAGGACACCCTGAAGAAGAAGCTGAACGTCGACTTCAGGAAGTACACGATTCTGGGCGCCTGCAATCCTCCCTTCGCCTACCAGGCGCTCCAGGCGGAAGACAAGATCGGGACGATGCTGCCCTGCAACGTCATCGTTCAGGAGCATGGGAACGGCCAGGTGGAGGTTTCGGCCGTTGACCCGGTGGCCTCCATGCGCGCAATCGAGAATCCGGCCCTGGGCGCCATCGCAGAACAGATCCGGGCAAAGTTGAAGAAGGTGATCGATAGCCTTTGATCGCACCGTATCGTCGACCCGGCTCAGATCTTCGATGCGGCCTTGCCCGCAGCCAGCAGCACCGGGTCCCAGACGGGTGAGAATGGCGGGGCGTAGGAGAGGTCCATGCCGCCGGCCTCCCCTACGGTCATGTCGTTCCAGAGCGCCGTGGCCAGCACGTCGATCCGCTTGCCCGCGCCCTCCCCTCCGACGATCTGTGCGCCGAGCAGCCGGCCGGTTCCGCGCTCGGCCACGATCTTGATCCGCATCGCCTGCGCGCCCGGGTAATAGTGCGCTCGGCTCGGTGCCTCGGTGATCACGCCGACGGCCTCGAAACCCGCCGTTCGTGCTTCCCGCTCGGTGAGCCCGGTGCGGCCAATCTCCAGATGGCGGAACTTGGTGATCGCCGTGCCGAGCACGCCACCGAAGGTCGCGTCACCACCGGCGATGTTGGTGCCGGCAACGCGGCCCTGCTTGTTGGCATGCGTGCCAAGGGCCACCACGACGGAGCGCCCGGTGATGCGGTGGCGGGACTCGACACAGTCGCCGGCAGCCCAAACGTGCGGCGTGCCGGTGCGCAGGTGGTCGTCGACGACGATGCCACCGGCCTCGCCCACGCCGATGCCCGCGGCCCGGGCCAGGTCCGCGTTGGGGCGCACGCCGAGCCCGATCACCACGAGGTCGGCCGCAACCGGACCCGCCGCCGTCTCCACCGCTGTGACGCGTCCGTGGACCATGGTGAAACCGGTGACCGCGGTGCCGAGTCGCAGGTCGATCCCCGCGGACCGCATCGCATCCGCGACACCGGCGGCCATGTCGGCGTCCAGCGCTGCACCCATCGGTGCTCCGAGCCGTTCGACGACCGTCACGTCGAGGCCGCGCTCCAGCAAGCCCTCCGCGACCTCCAACCCGATATAGCCGGCGCCGACCACCACGGCGCGCCGGGACCCCGCCTCGAGCAGTCGTTCCACCTCCGCCGCGTCGTCGAGGGTCCGGAGCTGCAGCACTCCCTTCGCGTCGATGCCGGGCCAAGGGGGCGCGATGCCCGAGGCGCCGGTACCGATGAGGAGGTCGTCGTAGTGCTCGACCGACTCCCGACCCGTATCGCGGTTGCGTACCTTCACCGTGGAAGCCCTGGTGTCGATGGCGGTGACCTCGTGGTGGGTCCGAACGTCGATACCGTTGGCCCGGTGCTGTTCCGGGGTCCGGGCGACGAGTCGGTCCGCGGTATCCACGAGCCCGCCGACCAGGTAAGGAAGGCCGCAGGCGGCATAGGAAGTGCGGGACCCGCGCTCGAAGGCCACGATCTCGAGCTCGTCGGCGGAGGTCATCCGCCGCGCCTGCGATGCCGCGGACATCCCTGCGGCATCGCCGCCGATGATCAGCAGTCGTCGTGCCATTCGTTGCGCTCCTGATGCTCGGCCACGAACTTGGCGATCGCCAATCGACACTCAGCTTCATCGTAATCGCCACGGGACGTACGACGATCCCGCAATTTCCAATGATCGGACTCGATCCGATCCGGCAACCGCCGCATGTTCAAAGGTACTTCCCCAAGCAATGCGTTCTTCATGAGACCCAACCGATCCGCGCCACGTCCGCAAGACGCCTCGTGGCATGATTCGAAGCCTGCACGTTACCCGGGCCTTCCATCGGTACGGTGACGCACATAATCGGACTCGGCCAACGCTGAGCCGCCGCTTTTCAGCGCCGTCGGACCCAGTCGCAGGATCGACAGACCGGATAGTTCTCGTACCGGCGCCTCCGGAAATCGTCACGCACGCCGGTCAGTACCGGCCCCGTCCACACTTCCGCGACGGTCTGTGCGTTGAGATTCCCCAGGACCTGAAGACCGTTGGAGTCCATGCAGCAGGTAACGACCCGGCCGTCCCACAGCACCGACATGCTCGTCCAGGGGAAATAGCAGACCGACACGATGTCCCTCCCCATCGGGTTGTAGTCCCGTCCTCCTCCATAGTTGTGCAATGTGCTGACATTCAGACAGTCCCCTGCCTTTTCGTCGATCAGGGGCTCCCACAGGGCACGGAATTCTTCCGTCCGCGCACGGTTCGTCCGGGTCGGGAGGTATTGAACGATCAAGCGCGGGTTGCTGCGCCTCATTTCGCCCCTGATCCGCAGGAAGTCCTTGATGTTCTGAAAGGTAGTCCCGAAGTTCAGGTGCTTCATCGTCCTGTTGTACGACTCCTCATCGGTCCCGTAGAAGCTGATCTTCATCCTGTCCAGCCCCGCGGCGATGATCTCCCTGGACATGTCGGGCGACAGCAGCGACGCGTTCGACACGATGTATGTGTGCTTGATCCCGCAGGCTTTGGCGAGCCGGATCCGCTCCGGCAGCAGCTTGTCCAGCATCGGCTCCCCGAACCCATGCAGGTGCGTGACGGGCTGCCGCCGCAGGCCGGACACTTCACGGATGATCTTCTCGAACAAGCCCAGGTCCATGAAGCCGCGCTTCCGTGACAGCAGCTCCCGAGGGCACATGACGCACTCGGCATTGCAGTGGTTCGTGTTCTCGATCATCATCACCGAAGGCAGCGGGAGATGATATTTGTAGTGCGGGTAGAAGATCAGCGGCGACCTGGCCAGCGACAGGAGCAGCTGCGTCTTCTTGTCGCCGATATTGAAAATCATGCTGCCTTTCCTGGGTATCCTGGCGTCGGGCCGCCTCACCCATGCTTCGGCTTGCGCGCGGGATGACGGAGCGCCCGCGCTGCTCGCCGCCTGCGCGTTTCGCCCGCGTCACGGCGATCAATGCAGATTCCGGAAAGGTCCACGATACATGATCGCGGGCCGAACTCCATCGGGAAGGTATCGTGGGTGAGGCACAATACGCGGATGCGGGAAAAACGCCGTCTCGTTCTGCCGTTGGCGTTCGTGCTTGCGTTCGCCGGGGTCGCGTCGCCCGCTCGGGCCGAGGTATGGGGGTATGTCGACGCTGACGGCACGGCGCACGTCGCGACCGAAAGGCTGGACGAGCGCTACCAGATTTTCTTCAGGGGCGAGGCCGACAGGGACCCGCGCCCCGTGGCACCGGCCGGCGAGACCGCAGCTCTCGATGCGTTGCGTGAGACCCGGTTCTACAAGCGGGTGTTCGACCATCCGAACATCGGGCGCTACCAGGCATCGATCGAACGCAACGCGCAGGCGCGCGGTCTCGACGCGGCGCTCGTCAAAGCCGTCATTGCCGTCGAGTCCGCATTCGACCCCACCGCCATCTCGGCCAAAGGCGCATTGGGACTGATGCAGGTCCTTCCGGAAACGGGCGCACGCTACGGCGTGGCCGCCGACACGAAGCGCACGCTGGAAGAGAAGCTGCTCGATCCGGAAATCAACCTGCGAATCGGCACGACATACCTGAGCGAATTGCTGGGGCTCTTCGCCAACGACGTGGCGCTGGCGCTGGCCGCATACAACGCCGGCGAGCAGACGGTAGTGCACTACGCCAATCGCATCCCGCCCTACCCGGAAACGCAGGAATACGTAAAGCTGGTGCAGCAGTTCTATGCGATGTACCGGCCCGCGCCACCCGCGAACCAACGGCAGAAAGCCATGCGGATCGTGGTGCCGCCACCGCGACCACGATCCTGACGCTGCATGTGCGCTAGCGCACAGAAGCGCAGCGGGCATCGCCTATACTGACCGCATCATCGAACGGCCACATGGCGGCGTTGCCGATCCGCCGTCCCCGCCTGCATCGGCCGGCGCCGCGACCAGAGTTTTCCGGCGGGCGAGCGTGTTCGACGGCTGGCGCAGCGTCGGGGCCAGCGACATCGAACACGGATCAGGCAACAATCGCGCTGGCGAATGGATCGACGTCGGGCCGACTGCGCCTTGGCCGCCCGATCCCGCGAACCTGGAGTAAGACGTGACAAGGCTGCAGAGTCAGATGGACGCAAGGGTCGGGACGCACGCCAGTCGGATCGGCACGTACGCCCGCAGGGTTGGGTCGCACACCAGCCGTGGCGGCACGCATGCCGGTCGGGCGAATCTGGTCCGCTGCCTGCGCGGGCACGCCAGCGAACGCCCGGCCGACATCGCGTTCGTGCGTCTGATCGACGACTCGTCAAGGCAGGCGACGTTGACGTACGGCGAGCTGGACCGCCGCGCGCGCGCCATCGCCGCCTCTCTCCAGGACATGCGCCTCGCGGGCCAGCGCGTCGTGCTGGCGTACCCGCCCGGCCTGGAATTCATCGCGGCCTTCTTCGGCGTGCTCTACGCCGGCTGCGTTGCCGTGCCCACCGACCAGCCCCGTCACCGCACGCTCGACCGCTTCCACGCGCTCGCCGGCGACGCCGGCGCGCCGCTCGCCCTCAGTACCACCGCCGCGATTGCCAGGTTCGAGGCAATGGCCGGCCGGGCCGGGGCGGTCACCTGGCTTGCCACCGACGAGGTCGCTAGCGAGGTCGCCGACCGCTGGACCGAGCACGACCCGGCCCCCGAGTCCCTCGCGATGATCCAGTACACCTCCGGCTCCACCAGCCGGCCCAAGGGCGTCATGCTGAGCCACGCCAATCTCGTCGCGAACATCCGCGCGATCAGCCGCGCGTTCGAGGTTCAGAGCAACGCCTCGGGCGTCTTCTGGCTTCCCGCATACCACGACATGGGTCTCATCGGCGGCGTTCTCGCCCCCGTCTACACGGCCAGGACCAACATCATCATGGCCCCGGCGATGTTCCTCCAGAATCCCTTCCTCTGGCTCGACGCCATCAGCAAATTCCGCGCGACGATCTCCGGCGGACCCAACTTCGCCTACGACCTGTGCGTACGCAAGATCTCCGCGGAACAACGCGCTGCGCTCGACCTGTACTCCTGGTCCCTCGCCTTCGTCGGCGCCGAGGCCGTCCAGCCCGCAACGCTCGCCCGCTTCGCGGAAGCCTTTGCCCCGTGCGGATTCAGTCGCCGGTCTTTCTATCCGTGCTACGGCCTGGCGGAGGCGACGCTCATGGTCACGGGGCCGAAGTTCGGCGCTGGCGCTGCCGTGCACGCGTTCCGCGACGCTGCCCTGGCGGAGAACCGCGTCGAGCCGCTGCCGGACAATGCCCCGCACGCCCGCCACCTCGTCGGATGCGGCATGGCCGTCGGCTCGCTCCGCCTCGCCATTGTCGACGCCGCGACGCTCGCGCCGGCAGCGGCCGACCGCGTCGGCGAAGTCTGGGTTGCGGGCGAATCCATCGGCCAGGGCTACTGGCACGACCCGGAAAAGACCTCGGCGACTTTTCACGCGCGGCTCAGCGACACCGGCGACGGCCCCTTTCTCCGCACCGGCGATCTTGGCTTCATCCACGAAAGTCAGCTCTACATCACCGGCAGAGTCGACGACCTCATCATTGTCCGCGGCCTGAATCACCACCCGCAGGATATCGAAGCCACTGCACGCGAGAGTCACCCGCTGCTGGAAGCGGGCCTGGGCGCCGCATTCGCCGTCGACGCGGACGGCACGCAGCGCCTCGTTCTCGTGCACGAGGTCGAGCGCGACGGCACCAGCGATCTGGTTCCGGTCCTCGACGCCGCTCGCGCCGCGGTTCTCGAAGTGCACGGCCTGGCGCTCGACACCGTCATCCTGATCCGCGTCGGCACGATCGCCAAGACATCCAGCGGAAAAATCCAGCGCCACGCCAGCCGCGCCGCATTCCTCGCGGACCAGCTCAAGCCGCTCGCCCGGTACCCCGCACAGGGGAGGCCAGCGCTGCCCTCCCCGCCCGCGCGGTCCGCCGCACTCGCCGCTGTCTGCAAGCACGCGCTGGCAATGTCGGGCACGTCTCTCGCGGACGTCACGCCCGAAACGCGGATCTCCGCGCTCGGCCTGGATTCACTCCAGCGCGTCGAGCTCGTCGCCGCGCTGGACAAGAGCTTCGGCAGGCACCTTCCCGACTCCGTTTACAGTCAGGTGATGACCCTTGGCGACCTTGCCGCCGCCGTGCAGAAATACCTGATCGATGACCCGCAAGCCGAAGCCCCCGCGAACGAAGTCCCGCAGGAACACTACGACGTTGCGTTCTTCCCCGAATACCTCGAGCTCAAGCGCCACGAGCGCATGTTGCTGGCCGTCGCCGAAACGAACCCGTATTTCCGTGTCGACCACGGCTACGACGCGCAGACGCCGGGCGTCGGCGGGCTCGCCCACATCGACGGCCGCGAGCTGACGAACTTCTGCGCCTACGACTATGTGGGCATGGCGCACGACCCGGCCGTCGTCGCCGCGACCAAAGCCGCGATCGATCGCTACGGCACCGGCGCCGGCGCAAGCCGCCTGGTTTCCGGCGAAAAGCAGATCCACCGCGAGCTCGAGAACGCTCTCGCCGCGTTTCTGGGCACATCCGCGTCGATCGTCTTCGTCTCCGGGCACGCGACCAACGTCACCACGATCGGTCACCTGATGGGCCCGGGTGATCTCATCGTCCACGACATCCTCGCCCACAACTCCATACTTCAGGGCGCGCGGCTCTCCGGCGCCACTTCCCGCGGATTTGCCCACAATGACTGGCGCGCGCTCGACACGCTGCTTGCGGGCATCCGCCGCGGCTTCCGCCGCGTCCTCATTGCCATCGAAGGCGTCTACAGCATGGACGGCGACTGCGCCGACCTCGCGCGCTTCGTCGACGTCAAGAAGAAGCACCGGGCGATGCTCCTCGTCGACGAGGCGCACTCGCTGGGAACCATGGGCAAGTCCGGACGCGGCATCGGCGAACACGCGAACGTCGACCGGGCCGACGTCGAACTGTGGATGGGCACGCTCTCGAAATCGCTCGCCAGCTGCGGCGGATATATTGCGGGCTCCGCCGAGCTCATCGAATACCTCAAGTACACCGCACCCGGTTTCGTCTACAGCGTCGGCATCTCCCCGCCCAACGCGGCGGCGGCGCTGGCCGCCCTTACGCTCCTGCAGCGCGAGCCGCAGCGTGTCGCCCGCCTCAACGCGCTGTCGCGCCTCTTCATCGCACTGGCACGCGAACGCGGGCTCGACCTGGGCCTCGCCGGCGGGACCCCCGTCATTCCCGTCATCGTCGGCAACTCCGTCAAGTGCCTGCTACTCTCCCGCGCCCTCTTCGAGCGCGGCATCAACGTCCAGCCGATCCTCCACCCGGTCGTCCCCGAGCGCGCCACGCGCCTCCGGTTCTTCATCACGACCAACCATACCGAATCGCAGGTCAGGAACACCGTCGGGGCGGTCGTCGAGGAACTCGGGAAGCTCTAGCGCGGCGAGCACGTTGGCCCCGCAGATTCGAAGCGCCACTCCATGCCGAACGCCGAACACGCCATCGTGGTCGACGAGCTCTGCAAGCGCTATGGGGAGCTTCTGGCCGTCGACAACGTCTCGTTCACGGTCAATCAGGGGGAGGTGTTTGCGTTCCTCGGTCCGAACGGCGCGGGCAAGAGCACGACCGCCGAAATCATCGAGACCATACGCAAGCCGACGTCGGGAAAGGTCACCGTGCTCGGGATGGATGTCGCCAGACGCAAGGCCGAGGTCGTCCGCCGGATCGGCGTGCTGCCTCAGGGCTTCAGCTCGTTCGACCGGATCACGGTGCGCGAGAGCCTGAATTTCTACGCGCGGGTGTTCGGATGCCGCGCGGACATCGACGCCCTCATGGACCTCACCAACCTGCGCGACAAGGCCAACGCCCGGTTCAACACCCTTTCCGGCGGCCTCAAGCAACGCCTCGGCATCGCTGCCGCGCTCGTCAACGACCCGGAGGTCGTCTTTCTCGACGAACCCACGACCGGGCTCGACCCGCACGCGCGGCGCCAGGTCTGGGATGTGCTCAAAGGCCTCAAGAGCCGCGGGAAGACCGTCTTCCTTACGACCCACTACATGGAGGAGGCCGAGTTGCTGGCCGATACGGTCGCGATCATCTCCAGGGGCAAGATCGTCGCCATCGATTCGCCGATGCGGCTCACCGAGAAACACGCCGATCACGTGCAGCTCACACTCGAGTCGATCGACGCGGCAGCGCTTGGCCTGATTCAGAGCATGGGCTTCCGCCCAACGCGAGCGGGCGACAGGAACATTTCCGTCGCGGTCAACAACGCGGACGACGTTCGCCGCATCCTCGAGGAGATCCGGAAGTCCGGCCTCTCGCTGGAAGGCCTCGACGTCCGCAAGCCGAATCTCGAGGAAGTCTTCCTCAAGCTCACCGGCGGGCCTGCCGAGGATCGCGCGAATGGAGGCGCCACGTGACCCCGCGAATCATCGCCGCCAATCTCGTGGTACGACTGAAGAGCTTCTACCGCGAACGGTCGGCGATGTTCTTCACTTTCGCCTTTCCCGTGATCCTGGTGCTCGTCTTCGGAACGATTTTCACGGCACCCGAGCACCTGAACATCGAGCTTCCCGTTCAGGACCAGAGCCGCAGCGAATCGTCGGCAAAGCTTCTCGAAGCGCTCGCCGCGGGCCACACGTTCAAGATCTCGCAGGTTCCCGCGGATGCGGACCCCACGCAGTACGCAAGAGAGCACGAGCACAACCTACTGCTCGTCATACCCACGGATTTCGCCCTCCTCCAGCAGCAGCGCTTCGCCGCGCACGGCGGAGGCGTCTCGGTGGCGCTGACGTACATCTACGACCCCAGCTCGACCTCGGTGAATACCAAGATCCAGCTGCTCGAAATGCTGGTGGCCGCGGCAAACCAGAAGGTCACCGGCACCCCGGCGTTCATCAAGCTCGTCCCGGCATCGATTCTGGCCGAAAAGTACCGCTTCATCGAATTCTTCGTCCCTGGCATCATCGCGATGGCGATCATGACGTCGTGCCTGTCGAACGCGCTCAACATGAACGCGGAGCTTCGACAGAAGGGCATCCTCCGCAAGCTCGCAACGACACCGATCACGCGGGCCGACTGGCTCGTCTCGAGCATCCTTTACCAGCTCATACTTTCCGTCATCTCCACCGCGGCGATTCTCGTCGTCAGCTACGTCGTTTTCGACGTCCGGTTGCACATCGGCCTCTGGCTGCCGCTCGTCGTCGTGGTCGAAGTCATCACCTTCGTCGGCATCGGCGGTCTGCTCACCCCCTTCGCCAAGGAGGCCGAAAGCGCGTCGGCCGTCGCCAACGCCTTCCTGTTCCCGATGATGTTTCTTTCGGGTACCTTCTTCCCGGTGGAGATGATGCCGAGCTTCCTGCAGACGTTCGCCAGGCTGCTTCCGCTCTACTACGTCAACGAAGCGCTGCGCGCGGCGATGATTTTCGTCGACGATTCGGCTACGTTGCGCGCAGCCGGCGTGACGGCCGGGTTCGCCACCGTCGTATTCGCCGCGGGAACGCTCAAGGCGCGCTGGGACACGGGAGCGTGACCAGAACCAAGCGCATTCTCTTCATTTGCGGGTCGATGAACCAGACCACGCAGATGCACCAGATCTCGCGCCATCTGACCGAGTACGAGCAGGCGTTCACGTCCTTTTACTGCGACGGCCTCCTGGAAGCGATGCGACGGATGGGGTTGCTGGAGTTCACGATCATCGGCGACAAGCTCGCGCAGCGCTGCCACCAGTACCTGCGGGCCCGGCATCTCGCGCTCGACTACGGAGGGCGACGGGGCCCGTACGACCTCGTGGTGACCTGCTCCGACGTTTTCGTGCAGAATAATACCCGCCGGAGCAGAACGGTCCTGGTGCAGGAGGGCATCACCGATCCGGAAGACGGACTCTTTCGCATCGTGCAGCGGCATCGCTGGCTCCCCCTCTGGATTGCCGGAACGGCCGCAACGGGCCTGAGCGACGCGTACCGCGCATTCTGCGTCGCCAGCGAGGGATACCGCAGCCATTTCATCCGCAAGGGTGCGAAGGCGGAAAAGATCGTGGTGACCGGCATTCCGAACTTCGACCACTGCCAGCGCTACCGCGACAACACGTTTCCCCACCGCCACTACGTGCTCGTCTGCACGTCCCCGCTGAGGGAGATCTTCCGTGGCGAGGATCGGACCGCGTTCATACTCGACGCCGTGCGGATCGCCAACGGGCGCCAGCTGATCTTCAAGTTCCACCCCAACGAAGACCTCGCGCGCGCGGAGCGGGAAGTCAATCGGCATGCGCCGGGCGCCCTCGTCTTCACGAGCGGGAGCGCGGAGGAGATGATCGCCAACTGCGACGTGCTGATCACGCGGTATTCGTCTACGGCGTTCGTCGGCCTGGCGCTCGGCAAGGAAACACATTCTGATTTCCCGATCGACGAGTTGCACGCACTGCTGCCCGTGCAGAACAACTCGGCCGCGCTGAACATTGCGAACGTCTGCCGGCGGGTCATTGAAGATCAGCCGCTGTCATGAGCAACGCGATCACGGTCAGGGCGACGACGTCGTGGTGGGACCGCCGGCGTTTCCAGCGGCTCCCGTGGACGATCTATGCCGGCGACCCGAACTGGGTCCCGCCGATCCTCTCGGAGGAGCGCCACCTGCTGGGCTGGGGACGCCATCCGTTTTTCGACAACGCGGAGATGGTGACGCTCCTTGCCGAGCGCCGCGGCAAGGTCGTCGGCCGTGTCGCCGTCTTCGTCAACGACGTCCACAACCGGAAGTACAAGGAAAGGCTGGGCTTCTTCGGTTTCTTCGAGTGTGTCGACGACCGCACGGTGGCACAAGAGCTGTTCGACGCGGGACGCGCGTGGCTCCTGCAACGCGGAATGACAACGTGGCGCGGACCCGTGAATCCGTCGCTCAACTACACGTGCGGCCTGCTCATCGAGGGCTTCGACAGCCCGCCCGTGTTCCTGATGACCTACAACCCGCCGTACTACGCCGCGCTGATCGAGGCGTGCGGATTCGTGAAGTCGCAGGACCTCTACGCCTACGAGATGGACGTGGCGCTGCTCGCGAAGCTCGTCGCTCGCTACAAGCCTGCAGTGCTGTCGGCGCTCGATGGCGGCGGCATGTCGGTGCGGCGGTTCGACCCGTCGCGCTTCGATGACGAGATCAAGATCTACCTCGACCTCTACAACCGCTCGCTCGACGGCAATTGGGGCTTCACGCCGCTGCAGGAGGGCGAGGTGAAGCAGATCGCGGCGGACCTGCGACACATCATTGCGCCTGAATTCGCGGCGTTCGCCATTGTCAATGGGGAGCCAGTCGGTGCCGTGCTCGCGCTACTCGATTACAACCAGATCATCCGCAGGATCAACGGCCGGCTCTACCCGTTCGGCATCTTCCGGCTCATGCGGGGACGCAGGCGGATCAACGTTGCGCGCGCGATGGCCGTGACGATGTTGCCCGATTTCCAGCAGTCGGGGTTCGGGATCGTGCTGCTCGACCGGCTCGTCGAAGCCGCCAAGCCGTGGGGCCTCAGGAGCTGGGAGTTTTCGTGGGTGCTCGAGAGCAATACGAGCTCGCGTGGCACCCTCGAGCGCGCGGGAACGAAGCTAACCAAGACCTACCGGATCTACGACAGGGCGCTGTGAGGCCGGGCTGCTCCATCGAAGACCCAGGCTTGAAGGCGACGACGGTGCACGCCGGGTCAAAGCCAGCGTTCGCTGCGGTACCACTCCGCAGTCTCGCGGAGGCGATCCGCGAGGGGGACTGCGGGCACCCAGCCCAGGTGCCTCCGCGCCTTCGCCGACGAGCACGTCCACGAACCGGCGAGCAGGTCGGAAATCTTGTCGCGGCCAATCCAGCCGGGACGCTGCCGGATCCGCGACACGACATCGCCGCAAGACCCGATTGCCCTTACCACCCAATCCGGAAGACGGACGATGCGGATCCGCTCTTTCCCGAGCGCGCGACCGATCGCCTGGCCGAGCTCCCGGTACGAAAGATCCTCTGCGGCGGCGAAGTAGATGCCGCGTCCCCCGCCGTCCGGCACAAGACGCTCGCCGACCTCCGCCGCGAGCACGATGCATTCGACGAGATCCGCCACGGAGATGAGCGAGACACGCCGGTCGTCGCGCCCCTGGACGACGTGGAGACCGGATTGAGCGATCGCCTTGAACATCTGGTACGTCGCGGCGTCGCCGGCGCCGAACACGACGCACGGCCGCACAATCGTGATCGGCAGCACGCCCGCGTACCTGCCCGCCGCCTGCTCGCCGGCGAGCTTGCTGCGCCCATAATCGGAGACAGGCAACGGCGGATCGCTCTCGAGTTTGGGCGCCGCCTCCGAGGGCCCCGCGGCAGCGAGGGACGAGACGAGCACGAGCACCGGACGATCCGCCTGGTCCGCGCACGCCGCCGCGACCGTCTCGACACCCTGCGCGTTCGCCCGCATGAACTCTGCGGAGCACATCGCCCGAACAAGCCCGGAGACGTGGAACACGATGCCCGCCCTCGACGACGCCATGGCGCGGGAGACGCCTGCGCGATCGTTGACGTCGCAGGTGAAGAGTACGGCGCCCGCTGCGCGCAGCCCGTCGACACGCGAAGTGGCGCGCACCAGGCAGGAAACGCGATAACCGCGCGCGATCAGGCGCCGCACCAGGTGCATGCCGATGAAGCCGCTGGCGCCGGTGACCAGGACGGATTGCGGGTCGGGCGTAGTCAAGCGTGGAAACCCCGGCGCCGGGCGCCGTCACCGACAGGATATTGCCGGACGCGAAGCAGCGGGGGAACTTCCGCTCGATGCGCGCCGGCACCGGATGGCCATTACGGGTGACTGCGGGCCGGGACCCGCATCGCGTGGATGCGCGCCACACCCACAGCCACCCCTTTGCACAACAGCAAACCCCGCTCGCTCGAAGGCTGCGCCATTTTCCCTCGGGCTCTCGACTCATGCAAACGCTGGATCATCGCCACCAGATCGACGGACTCAGGTTCTTCGCCTTTCTTGCGGTGTTCCTGATCCACAGCGACATCAGGTACTTCTGGTGGGGCAGTTACGGGGTCTCCCTCTTCTTCGTGATCAGCGGATTCCTGATCACCCGCATCCTGATCGCGTCGCAGGACCGGCCGCGCGGCCGGGCACTCGGGAACTTCTACGCGCGCCGCGCTTTGCGCATCTTTCCCGCCTACTATCTCGTGCTGGGACTGGCGGCGACGACGGTCGGCATCGCCTACCTGCCCGCCTATGTTCTCTACGTGATGAACTGGGGGATCTTCTTCTACACCTGGATCCAACCTGCACTCGCGGACGCCCCGTGGGATCCCGTGCGGATGTATGGCATCCACTTCTGGTCGTTGTGCGTCGAAGAGCAGTTCTATCTGGTCTTCCCGCTGCTGTTTTCCTTCATGCGGCCCGGGCGCATGCGGCTCCCCTGGCTGCTCGCGCTGTGGGGCGCGTCCATCGGCTGTCGTTTCCTCTTCGCGGCGTTCCTGCCAAAGGCGGCGTATGGGCTGATTCCCCTGGTCTGCGGCGAATACATGGTCGCGGGCGCCGTGGGTGCCGTGGTGTTTGCCGATGCGTCGGGCACCGCCGAAAGGATACGCGCAGCCGCTCGGCATTGGCTGTTTCCGGTCGGACTCGTGCTGGTGGTCGCACTACTCGCGCTGTTTGGACCCGACTCGCCTTCGATCGACCACGTCATCCACCCGCCACACATGCAGACACTGCTGGCTCTGGGTTTCCTGGCGATGGTGCTGGGATTGTGGCAAACGGACAATCGCTGGCTGCTGGGTTTCTTCAACTACGCACCTTTTCGCTACCTCGGCAGGATCAGCTATGGCCTGTATCTCATCCACCTCTTCATGTGGCCGCTTTTCGATTGGCTCTCGGCGCATTCTTCGGTGTTGAGCGCGGTTCCGCCCTTTGCGGGGCGGCTCGGGCTGACGATCCTGTTGGCGGCAGCGATGTGGCATCTTTTCGAGGCGCCGATCCTGAAGCTCAAGGAAAAGTTTCAGTACTGATTGGTCTTCCCGACCGCCTTCAGGCGTTGGTCGATCATCTGCCACCAGGCAAACTGAACGCGTCCCCGCGAGGGCAGGCGCAGCAGAAAATCGGCGGACGGTCGACCAGAAGGTCAATGCCAAATCACTGCGGGCACGGACAGAGTGGCATCTTCGGCTTGCCCGCCTGCGCCGACGGGCCTTTCGCACTGACCGTGCGGCGCGCCGGAACCCGGTCCTTGAACAACGAGAGGTCGATGGCATCGGCCATCGCCTTGTAGCCGGCATCGTTCGGGTGGAGATTGTCGCCGCTGTCGTAGGCCGAACGCAATCTGGTCGGATTGCCCGGGTCGCGAATCGCCTTGTCGAAATCGATCACCGCGTCGTAGGCCTTGCCGGTCCTGATCCACTGGTTGATGGCCTGGCGCTTTGCCTCGCCATCGGGCGTGTAGTAGAGCCCCGGAAGGAACGCCTGGAACGGGGTCAGGGTTCCTCCATAAACCTTCAGGCCCATCGCATGAGCGCGATCGATGATCTGGCGATGGCCGGCAATGATCTCGTCGGCGCTTGCGGAGCCCGGGATGCCGATGTCGTTGATCCCGAGCAGGACGATCAGGTAGCGCGCGCCGGCCTGCACCAGAACGTCACGATCGAGCCGCGCCAACGCGTTCGTGCCGACGCTATCGTGCAGCACCCGGTTGCCGCTTATGCCCGCATTGAGCACCGCGACCCTGCTGCCGCCCTTCGGCGCGCGCAGCCGCTCGGCCAGACGATTCGGCCAGCGCCGGTTGGCGTCAACCGTCGAGTGCAAGCCGTCGGTTATCGAGTCACCAAGCGCGACGATTGCTCCGGATCTGCCGGAGGCGTCGACTTCAACGCCGGCCAGAAAGTAGATGGACGGGGAAGTGGTCTTCGTGGGCAGGGACTCGGCCCCGCTGAAATCCCCCTCCGCCGAGATATACGTCGTCTGCAAGCCCAGCGAGTGCTCGGTTGCCCCGACTTCGCGACCAGCGATGTAGAGGCTGACCGCGATGTCGCCGAGGTCGGGTACCTGGAGATTCACCGGGTCGCTGACTGCCACGGCGCCAGGCGGGATCGTCGTGGACGGTGACCCACCAAATGTCAGCGCCCGGTCCGACCCCGGGACGATCGATGCACCCGCACTGCGCAGGGCCACACGCGCCGCGCCGATGCCCAAGGCACCCGCACCGTAGGCGTTCGACAGACGCACGCGTACCCGCTTGCCGCCTGCGCTCACGTGCACGATCTGGCGAACGGTCACGCCATCGAGCTCGACGGGACTGTATGCGGGCTGAGGGCTTGCGCTCCATGTTCCCACCCAGTGGCTGGCATTGCTTGCGTCCCTGGCAACGCTCGCAGGCGCAACAGCCAAGCCCGCGATGGCCAGCATTGTCCATGCCAGACCGGCGAGCCGCGGCCCGAAAACGGCAGTGGAAAACCTGGACCCCATCGCGAGTTCCTACCTGTTCTCGCGTATCGGATGCTGCGGCTTCAGTGACAACATGGCTTCTCCGCAGGCATGACGGTCGGCTTGATGCCCAGCCGAGTTTCTGCCCCATTGCCCGGCTGCACCGCGGCGCGCGCGACTGACGCCCTTATCCGGACTTTCCCTGCGCGCGATCGAACACCGTCTTCACAATCTGATAGCACGAACAGGAAGCCGACTTGAGTCCCCTTGCGTCGAGGATGCGGATCTTGCCGCGGGTGTAGTCGATCAGGTTTCGTTCCTTGAGCACACTGGCAGCCTCGGTCACCCCCTCGCGCCGCAAGCCCAGCATATGCGCCAGGAATTCGTGTGTCAGCCTGAACTCGTTCGATGCCACCCGATCGCGTGTCATCAGCAGCCAACGAGCCAGGCGCGCCTCCGCCTCGTGAAAGCGGTTGCATGCGGCGGTTTGCGATATTTGCGCCATCAGTGCATAGGTATATCGGTAGAGTGCTTCCTGCAATGCCCGATTGCGGTCAAATTCGATACGGAACGGCGCTGACGCCATGCGCATCGCGTTGCCGCCACCCTGCACTATCGCGCGGACCCCCGAGACACCCATGCCCAGGATGAACGGCATCCCGGCCATGCCTTCGTTACCGACCATGCCTACCTCGAGCGTCCGCTGTTTGTCGACGGCAGTGAGCAAGGAAATGAGGCAGTCGATCGGGAAGTAAACATACCCGATCGCCTTTCCGGGCTCGTAGAGCACCTGCCCGAAGTCCAGAGTGACTGCCTCCAGCTGTGCCTGCAGGCGCGTGTACTCCTTTTGAGGAATGCTTGCCAACACCCTGTTTCCAATGTGCTCTCGGCGTGTCATCTGCTCGGCCTCTCCTCATCCACCACCCACCGACACAACGTTGCCTCCCGCCTGCGCATATCGGCCGCAATACGGTCGACGTGGGCATCGGCCGTGGCTTCGACCAGCGCGGCGTCGGCTTCCTTCACGCAGGGATCCCTCGGGTTGCCGGCAAGCTCGTCACCTCAGATAGCAGCCCCGGGTGCGGCAGGACGTCGGTCTACTTCCCATCGTGCTCAGAATCGCCGGGAGTCGCGCGTTCAACGAAGTCGCTGAGGCGCTGCCACGCGTCGCGGGCCGCGTGCTTGGCGCTCTCCCACGTCAACATGGACGTACCTTTGGCGCGGTCCCAGTCGCGCATCAACTCGGGTTCCGCCTGTTCGAACGAGCGGCCTTCGTAACGTCCGTAGGCATCGACGCCGTAGCGATACGCGGGACCATACTCGTCATAGGTTGCGCCCTGGGCGACATAGGGCCGGCTCGAATAGTTCTGGCGCCAGTAAGTTTCCTCGGCGGTAGGGTCGATCGATCGGGCGATCGCTTTGCCGGCCAGTCCTCCGGCCACGGCGCCTGCCACCGCACCCACCACGGTGCCCACAGGACCCGCCACCGCTCCCGCCAATGCGCCCGCTGCGGCGCCCCCGGCTGCCGCGCCGAGCCCCGTTCCAACAGGATGCGCGCCGAGCGGCCCCGAGGCCGAATCCTGTTTCGCAGTCTCGTTCCGGTCGAGTTCCAGTGCGGTGTTCGTCATCGTCAGCTCCGACTGATTTGTCGATTGATCAAGTCATCCCAGACGGTGGCACTCGGGTGTGGATGCACGACCACTATCTGCGACCGTGCTCCGGCCGTCTGTGCGATGTCGCACACAACGGGCGCCGATGTCGAATGCGGGCGTCCGCGGGCGCAGATGGCGACAATGGGTCGCCTCCGACGCGGCGTCGAACGATGCGCAACCCGGGGGCGCATCGTCCGCTATGCGCGCTTCCGAACAGACGGCCACCCGGGCCCGGCTCATTCTTCCCCTCGTGTGCGGTGTGGCAGTAGTGGTTACCGGCACCCAGATCGTGGTAGCGCACGGGCGCAGGACCGCGACTCGACGACCCCAGAGGCTCTCATGCTCCCGCCCAAGCCGGTCCCGCAGTTCCGCAAGCCATGGCACTATGGCGATCCCGACGCCGCGTTCTACGACGCGACGCAAATGGAGAGGGCCGATGTCGACGACATGGAGCGGGTATTGGACAGGGCGTCGCCCCGTCGCCTATGCGATTCCCTATGCGATTCCGACGATTACGAGTGATGCGCTTTGCGTGACGGTCGGGTCAATCATCTAAACAACTCCTCAGGAGAACGGCATGATCAGTTTCAAGAAATCGGCGCTCGTGGCAACGATCTTCACGGTTGGCACATTCGGTAGCGGCATCGCGTTTGGTGCCGACGTCAAGGTCACGCTTTCAGGCGCAAACGAAGTGCCACCGGTCACGACGTCGGCCAGCGGCTCCGGCACGATCTCCATCGCCGATGACGGCACTGTCTCAGGCAGCGTCATCACGACGGGTGTCCAGGGCACGGCCGCCCACATCCATCTGGGAGCCCCCGGCAAGAATGGGCCGGTGATCGTGCCGTTCACCAAGGAAGGCGACACGTACAAGGCGCCTCCCGGGGCGAAGCTCAACGCGGACCAAATGACGGCGTTCAAGGTTGGCGAGCTCTACGTCAACGTGCATAGCGCCGCGAATCCGGGCGGGGAAATCCGTGGGCAGCTGAAGTAACGTTTCAGTGGAAGAGCAGGTGCCGGACCAGCATGATTTCCCAGCCCGACATGGACAAACCTGCCAAAGCGCCAGATCCGATAACCCAGAATATCGAATCGATCGCGGCGTTTTACAAACGCGAAGACAAGAAGGTCACCGGGTCGCAGCGGATTGTGGAAGCCACCAGCAGCATCGTGGGGCGACCCGTTTTCCTCGGCTGCATCGTCATGTTTGTCACGCTGTGGATTCTGGCCAATGTCGTTTCACAACGGATCGGCATACCGAAGTTCGACCCACCGCCGTTCTTCTGGCTGGGTGGCATTGTCAGTCTGGGTGCATTGCTGACATCGACCGTCGTTCTGATACGCCAGGAGCGGCTCGCCAAGCTTGACGAGCGGCGGGACCATCTGGACCTTCAAGTAAACCTCTTGACCGAGCAGAAGACCACCAAGCTCATCCACCTGTTCGAAGAGTTGAGGCGGGACTTGCCCATGGTCAAGAACCGTCATGATCCTGAATCCGAGGCCATGCAGCAGCCGACCGACCCGCACCGGGTCCTCGCCGAGATGGATGAAGTCCGCATAACGGCGGGTCACGCGAAACGGGACGGGGACACAGAGACGTAGGCGTATTGTGGGATCCATCGGGTCCTATTGAGCTTTACGTAAATACATGACGTTAAATCGCCAACTCAGCCTGTTGCCAGAACGCGGTGATGAGCTGCGGTCGGCGTTGCATCGACTTGAGCCGATTGCGGGCGAAGGTGCCGACCTCGCCGATAGTGTGCAGACAGAGATTGGCCAGCTCACGCTGCTTCATGTAGCCCCAGATGTATTCGACCGGATTGAGTTCCGGCGCATAGGCGGGCAGTCGTTCCAGAACCAGGTGCCCATCGAGCGATTCGACGTAGTCCTTGACGACCCGGCTGCGGTGCGCCGGCAGGCCGTCCCAGATGACCAGCAGCTTGCCGCGAATCTGCTTGG
>Ga0209048_10001495_pt1 | contig 23986 bp, 24 predicted proteins | sample FrelakmetCRP12CR_FD_187146 | JGI IMG/M metagenome (GOLD analysis project Ga0209048, IMG submission 187146) | Freshwater lake sediment microbial communities from the University of Notre Dame, USA, for methane emissions studies - CRP12 CR (SPAdes)... | ecosystem: Environmental > Aquatic >... | reverse complement strand
GCGCCGGGCTGTAAGGCGCTGTCAGCGTGTGTGACAAACCCTGTGTGAGAAATGCATCGAACGCCGCAACTACGGGGTAACTTGCCGTCTGTTTGCACTCATGGCGGCGTGCGACCCGCATAGCATGAATCGAAGCCCGAAATGGGCAAGGCTTGTGGTCGTGGAGGTCGTCATGCGCGCAGCGTGCTGGTTGTTGGTCGGAGCAGTCGGACTGGGCAGCGCGCCGCTCGTGCAGGCCGATGAAGCGGAAGGATTGACCTTGCCGCGGCTGCAGGGTCGGGTAACGCTGGAGATGGGCGTCGAGGCGAACGCGGCGGCGCTGCCTGGCAGCACTGGCAGCCTCGGTGGCGCGAGCGTGCTGGGCGACTACTATTTCAGCCGCACCAGTACGCGCGAGGGCGAAGCCAGCGGCTTTCGCGCCACCAGCGGCGTGTTCCTCGGCACGCGGCTCGGCATGTGGGGCGGGCACGCGCAGGCGGCGCTGAGCAACAACCTGATCAGCGTGGAACGGCATAGCTTCAGCCTGCTTGCGCCGCCGCAGGTCACCGACGGCACGAGCCTGGAGAGCGCCGCCGCGCCCTACCTGGGACTGGGTTACACGGTGGGCTCGCTCAAGAGCGGCTGGGGATTCAGCGCGGACCTGGGGATGCTCGCGCTCAATCCGGGCAGCGCAGTCCGCCTCGGACGCGCGTTCTCCGGCGGGCCGAGCCTGGACGAAGTGCTGCGCGACGCGCGACTGTCGCCCTTGCTGCAGGTCGGGGTGTCGTACCAGTTCTGACGGGTCGTCGGACCCGGGCTCGCGCCGTTCTCTCCCCCGGGACACAAAGGGCTTGGCCGGGCGTTTCGACATGCAGCGGCCGGATTGCCGTATAACCACGGCTGTCGATCAAACACCCCTCCAATGCGAGACCCACAGACCATGAGCAATCCTTCAGCGACCGGCGTGCAGCAACGCATCGACGACCTCGTCAAGTCCCATCGTGTGGTGCTCTTCATGAAGGGCACCGCGCAGTTTCCGATGTGTGGTTTTTCCGGCCGCTCGGTGCAGATCCTCAATGCCTGCGACGTGACCGACCTCGTGACCGTCAATGTGCTCGAAGACGAGGAGGTACGTCAGGGCATCAAGGAATATGCGAACTGGCCGACGATTCCGCAGTTGTACGTGAAGGGCGAATTCGTCGGCGGTTCAGACATCCTGATGGAGATGTACCAGGCAGGGGAACTTCAATCACTCTTGAGGGACTGAAGTTCCCCTTCTGGGTGGGCTTGTGATGCGACCCCTCCACAGCCCTCCGCGTCCCCGGGGGAGCGCTTCACTCGCGAGACTCGGCGCGCCTTCGTCCATGAGGCCGCGCATTGTTGTCGGCATCAGGGGAGCGACCGGAGCGGTATGCGGCGTGCGCTTGCTGATACGACTTCGCGAGAACCGGGTCGAGACGCACCTTGTCGCGACCGCTGCGGGCGTTCTCAACGCGCACCACGAACTCGGGCTCGACCGCAAGGCGCTCGACGCGCTGGCGGATTGCTCCTACAACCCCGCCGACGTCACGCTGAAAGAAAGGCGCCGCCTGGTGCGGCTGGTGCGCGAAACACCGTTCAACCTTGCCCATCTGCGCAACATGTGTGCAATGACCGAGATGGGCGGCGTGATCTTTCCGCCACTGCCCGCTTTCTATCACCGGCCACGGACCGTCGACGAACTGGTCGGCGACACGGTCGAGCGCGTGCTTGCACTGCTTGGCGTGGACGGCGCCGCGCCGCGAAACTGGTCGGGGCTGTGATCTCGTCACGCCCTTGGCCTGTCGACCACCTCCCAGCGCTTGCGTGCGGCGAACACCGCTGACGGATACTCCGCTCGGCCCCGGCTGCCGTTGTAGCGCCCGAGCGCGAGAAACATGTCGCCTTGCTCCACGTTCAGATAGTGGCGCAAGATCACGCATCCGAAGCGCAGATTGGTTTGCATGTGGAACAGCCGACTCGCGTCGCCGTCTCCGATCAGGCGCACCCAGAACGGCATCACCTGCATGTAGCCGCGCGCTCCGGCACTGGAGACGACGAACTTGCGAAAGCCACTCTCCACCTGCACCAGGCCGAGCACGAGCGAAGGCTCCAGCCCGGACCGCTTGCTCTCGTACCACAAAGTCTCGAGGAACTCGACCCGCGCCAGGTGCTCGTCCTTGTAGCGCCTCATGCGCTCGCTCATGGCTCCCAGCCAGCGCAGGAACTTCAGCCGCTCGTCCATGGTCTCGAAGGCGGGCCTGGGCGGTGCGGCGTCTGCAACGGCCATCGCCAGCGCGGAACGTACCGAGTCGGCCAACGGCTCCTCGATCTGGGCCCCGGCCCGCGCCGGCCGGGGCAGCAGAGGCAACAAACTGAACGCCAGCAGGTGGCGCCGAACGATCATGCGCCGAGCTTGGCTTTCACGAGCGCCGCCGCGCCGGCCACTGGCACACGCGTTGCCTGCGTCTCACGGCGCCCCTGATATTCGACCTGGCCCTCCTTCAGCCCCCGGTCCGAGACGACCACGCGGTGGGGCACGCCGATCAGTTCCCAGTCGGCGAACATGGCGCCTGGGCGTTCGCCGCGGTCGTCGAGCATCACGTCGATGCCGAGCGCGGCGATCTCGTCGTGGAGGCGGTCGGCCGCTGCCTTGACATCGCTAGAGCGGTCGTAGCCGATCGGGCAGAGGACAACCTGGAACGGCGCCATCGAGTCTGGCCAGATGATGCCGCGCTCATCGTGGTTCTGTTCGATCGCCGCGCCGAGCAGGCGCGTGATGCCGATGCCGTAGCAACCCATCTCCATCAACTGCGGTTTGCCGTTTTCGTCGAGGTAGGTCGCGTTCATCGCTGCGGAATACTTGGTGCCGAGGTAGAACACGTGGCCGACCTCGATGCCTCGCTGGATCGCCAGCGTCCCCTTGCCATCGGGCGACGGGTCGCCCGCGACCACGTTGCGAATGTCGGCCACGAAATCGGGATCGGGCAGGTCGCGGCCCCAGTTGACGCCAGCAAGGTGGAAGTCGGCTTCGTTGGCGCCACAGATGAAATCGTGCATCGCAGCAACCGTTCGATCGGCGACGACCTTGACGGGCCGGCGCGTAGCGACCGGACCGAGGTAGCCGGGCCTGCAGCCGAAATGGTCTTCGATCTCGCCCGTGGTCGCAAAGCGAAAGCCGCCCTTGAGCCCCTCGACCTTGCCAGCCTTTACTTCATTCAGTGAATGGTCGCCGCGAACCAGCAACAGCCAGACAGTGGTCTGCAACGGCTCGCCGGCAACGCTTAGCACGTCGGTCGCAAGCACGAGCGACTTCACCGTCGTTGCCAGCGGCACTTGAAGCAGCGCGGCCACGTCCTCGCAGGTGCTTTTGCCCGGCGTCGGCGTGCGGGTCATCGCCTGCGAAGGCGCGCCGCGCGGCGATGCCGGCGCCAGGGCTTCAGCGAGTTCGATGTTGGCGGCGTATTCCGAGGTCGGGCAATAGACGATCGCGTCTTCGCCAGTGTCGGCGATCACCTGGAATTCCTGCGACAGATCGCCACCGATCGCACCCGAATCAGCACCCACGGCGCGGTAGCGCAGGCCAAAGCGATCGAATATGGCGCCGTAGGCGCGCGACATGCGCTCATAGCTTTTCGCGGCGCCAGCCTTGTCACGGTCGAACGAGTAGGCATCCTTCATCGTGAACTCGCGCCCGCGCATCAATCCGAAGCGGGGCCGACGTTCATCGCGAAACTTGGTCTGGATGTGATAGAAGTTCTTCGGGAGTTGGCGGTAGCTGCGTAGTTCCTGGCGAGCGATGTCGGTGATCACCTCTTCGCTCGTTGGCTGGATGACGAAGTCGCGGTCGTGACGGTCTTTGACGCGAAGCAGTTCAGGACCGTAGGCCTGGAAGCGCCCGCTTTCCTGCCAAAGCTCGGCCGGTTGCACGACGGGCATCAGCAACTCGACCGCGCCAGCCCGGTTCATCTCTTCACGCACGATGGCCTCGACCTTGCGGATCACGCGCAGTCCCATCGGCATGTAGCTGTAGATGCCGGCTCCGAGGCGCTTGATGAAGCCGCCGCGCATCATCAGTTGGTGGCTCTTGACCTCCGCATCGGCGGGCGCTTCTTTGAGGGTCGACACAAAGAACCAGGAAGCTTTCATGGGCGCGCTGACGTGGACAAGGCTGGGGACGGGTTGACGGGCTGAGGCGGGTCTGCGGTAGTCGCCTGCGGGAAACCGCAGGGCTTGCAGGGCGTCATGCCGGTGCAATAATTGTTGCAACGAAAAATCTGGGGTTGATTATGCTCGACCGTGAAGGCTTCCGGCCCAACGTCGGCATCATCCTGCTCAATCATCGGAACCAGGTGTTCTGGGGCAAACGGCTGCGCACGCACTCGTGGCAATTCCCACAGGGCGGCATCAAGCATGGCGAAACGCCCGAGCAGGCGATGTTCCGCGAGTTGCACGAAGAAGTGGGTCTGCAACAGCATCACGTGCGCATCATCGCGCGCACGCGCGACTGGTTGCGCTACGAGGTGCCAGACCACTTCATCCGCCGCGACGCGCGCGGCCACTATCGAGGCCAGAAGCAGATCTGGTTCCTGCTCCAGCTGATGGGACACGACAGCGACCTGAACCTGCGCGCCACGGATCATCCGGAGTTTGACGCCTGGCGCTGGAACGAGTACTGGGTGCCGCTGGAAGTGGTGATCGAGTTCAAGCGCAGTGTCTACGAGATGGCATTGACCGAACTCGCGCGCTTCCTGCCACGCAGCGGCCACCACAATCGCTATCTGCGTGCGGGAGTGCGTTCACTGCATCACGACGAGGAGCCGCCGCCGATCGCAAGCGATGGCGACACGTCGTTGGCGCACGGGAGTCGTGGTCCCGGCGCGAGTTGAACGAGTGTCGGCGCGGCAGGCAACAACACGCTACTTGGCCGCAGCGCGGGTCGCCTCTTCCGGAACGTTTCCGTCAGGCCAGGACCATGTTGTCGCGGTGAATCATTTCTGGCTCGCCGGTAAAGCCTAGCAGTCGCTCGAATTCGCTCGACGGCTTACGGGCGATCAACCTCGCCTCGGAACTGGCATAGTTGGCCAGCCCGCGCGCCACCTCGCGCCCGGCCAAGCTGCGCACCGCTATGACGTCACCGCGCGCGAATTCCCCGTGCACTTCGAGCATGCCGATCGGGAGCAGGCTCTTCCCCTCGTCGCGCAGCTTGCCGACCGCACCGTCATCGACCAGCACCGCCCCGCGGAGTTGCAGATGGTCCGCCATCCACTGCTTGCGCGCCGCGAGTTTGGGGGTCGTTGCGAGCAGCATCGTGCCTATGGCCTCCCCCGCCGCGAGGCGCAGCAGCACGTCGTGCTCGCGTCCCGAAGCGATCACCGTCGAGGCGCCGCTGCGAGCCGCGCGCTTGGCGGCGAGGACCTTGGTGAGCATGCCGCCGCGCCCCATGCTCGAGCCGGCACCACCGGCCATGCGCTCGAGTTCGGGAGCACCGGCCTGCGCCTCGTCGATGAAACGCGCTCCTGGCTCCTTGCGCGGGTCTGCAGCGTAGAGGCCCCGCTGGTCGGTCAGGATCACCAGGGCATCGGCCTCCACGAGGTTGGCCACCAGTGCCGCCAGCGTGTCGTTGTCACCGAACTTGATCTCGTCGTTGACGACGGTATCGTTCTCGTTGATCACCGGCACGACCTTCAGACCGAGCAATGTGACGAGCGTCGAGCGCGCGTTCAGGTAGCGTTCGCGATCGGCCAGGTCGGCGTGGGTGAGCAGCACCTGTGCACTGCGCAGGCCGTGGGCACGCAGCTGAGTCTCGTAGATCTGCGCCAGGCCCATCTGCCCGACGGCTGCCGCTGCCTGCAGTTCGTGAATCTCCTTCGGCCGAGCCGACCAGCCGAGGCGCTTCATGCCCTCGGCGATGGCGCCGCTGGACACCATCACGACTTCGCGCCCCTGCTCCGCGAGACGCGCGATCTGACGGCACCAGTGGCCGATGGCCACGGCGTCGAGGCCGCGCCCTTCGTCGGTAACCAGGCTGGAGCCGACCTTGACGACGACGCGCCGCGCGCTGGCGAGAGCCTCAGCCATGTTCCGCTTCAGAGCCCAGTCGTTCATCGTCGGCAGGAAAGCGCGGATCGGGTCGTTCGACTCGCGGATTGCGCATCGCCGAGACATGCCGATAGACGGCGCGAATCAGTGGTTCGCAGCCCTCGCGTGTCAGCGCCGAAATCTCGAACACCGGGCCCTTCCATCTGAAGCGCCGGACGAAGTCCTTCACGCGTTTCGCGCGCTCGTCAACCGGCACCATGTCGATCTTGTTGAGCACGACCCAGCGCGGCTTGTCGTGCAACGCGGCGTCGTACTTCTTCAGTTCCTCGACAATGGCTTTGGCCTGCGCGACCGGGTCCACGCTGTCGTCGAACGGAGCAATGTCCACCAGGTGCAGCAACAGGTGCGTGCGCTGGAGGTGGCGCAGGAACAGATGACCAAGCCCCGCGCCTTCAGCCGCGCCCTCGATCAGCCCTGGGATGTCGGCCACAACGAAACTCTGTTCGGGTGCCACCCGCACCACGCCAAGATTCGGATGCAGCGTCGTGAACGGGTAATCGGCAATCTTCGGCCGCGCATTTGATATTGCCGCGATCAGCGTGGATTTGCCGGCGTTGGGCATGCCCAGCAGGCCGACATCGGCCAGTACGCGCAACTCGAGCTTCAACTTGCGCGCCTCGCCCGGCCAGCCGGGCGTCTTCTGGCGCGGCGCACGATTCGTGCTGGTCTTGAAGTGCAGATTGCCGAAGCCACCGTCGCCGCCCTTGGCCAGTTGCACCCTTTCACCCGGCACCAGCAGCTCGGCCAGCACCACGCCAGCGTCAAGGTCGGTGATGATGGTGCCCATCGGCATGCGCAGCACGATGTCGTCAGCGGCAGCGCCGAACTGGTCGGAGCCACGTCCCTGCTCGCCGTTGCGTGCCTCGTGCCTGCGCGCGTAGCGGAAGTCGATCAGTGTGTTCAGGTTCGGGTCGCCGACCGCCCACACGCTGCCGCCGCGGCCGCCATCACCACCGCTGGGTCCGCCGAAGGGGATGAATTTCTCGCGGCGAAAACTGAGGCATCCGCTACCCCCGTGACCAGCGACCACATCGATGGTGGCTTCGTCGACAAACTTCATGGTGATGCCCGTTCAGGCAATGGTACGGTAATTGGCGGATCCCACGGTGTCACGGTTTCCCGTCGAATCCCAAGGTCGCGTCGCGAATAAGGCCCAAACGACGAAGCCCCGGCGTGCCGGGGCTTCGCGACTCGCTGGCTGCCGAGGCAGCCAGCTTTCTAGAGCGCCGTGACCGAAACGGTCTGGCGGTTCAGCGCGCCCTTGACAGCAAAACCGACCCGCCCGTCGACCAGCGCAAACAGGGTGTGATCCCGACCGCAGGCAACGTTCTGGCCTGCATGAAACCTTGTGCCACGCTGACGAACGATGATCGAGCCCGCCGGCACGACCTGCCCGCCGAACACCTTCACGCCGAGCATCTTCGGTTGCGAATCGCGGCCGTTACGGGTGGAACCGCCGCCCTTCTTCTGTGCCATGGTTTAGCTCCTTGACCTGGTTTCCGAGCAAGATTCAGGCGTCGACCGCGCTGATCTGGATCTCGGTGAAATTCTGACGATGGCCCTGCCGCTTCTGGTAATGCTTGCGGCGGCGCATCTTGAAGATGCGAACCTTGTCGCGCCTGCCTTGAGCGAGCACGGTGGCCTTGACGCTTGCGCCGGCAACCAAGGGAGTCCCGACCTTCAGTTCAGCGCCATCTCCCACAGCTAGGACCTGGTCGATCACGATCTCTTGGCCAACGTCCGCAGCAATCTGTTCGATCTTGATTTTTTCGCCGGTGGCAACCTTGTATTGCTTGCCGCCGGTTCTTATGACCGCGTACATATCAGCCCTTTCCTGTAGATTTGGCCCTGCCTACCGTCGCGGGACGACCGCGCAAGGCTCTGCATCGAGCGCAGAGCCAATTATTCTATCACTGGCGCGCCGCTGTCCGACTGGGGCCTTGCCGCGGGCGACCCTCGCGACCCAATGACGGCGCCTGCCGCGTCCGGCTTCCTATAATCCGTCACTTCCTGTCGAGTCCAGCTTGTATTCACTTCCACAGACCACCTCGACGTTGGCCTACACGGCTCCACCGTCCATGAACGCGGACATGGAGCAGGTCGACGCAGTCATTCGGGCCCGCCTGGTTTCGGATGTCGCGCTGGTGAACCAGATATCCGCCTACATCATCGGTGCCGGCGGCAAGCGAATCCGCCCGCGCTTGGTACTGCTGTTTGCCAGTGCGCTGGGATTTGACGGCCCCGAACGCTTCGAGCTGGCCGCCATCGTCGAGTTCATCCACACCGCCACACTGCTTCACGATGACGTGGTCGACGAGTCCGGCTTGCGGCGCGGCCGCGAGACTGCGAATGCGCTGTTCGGAAACGCTGCGAGCGTACTGGTGGGCGACTTCCTGTACTCGCGCGCGTTCCAGATGATGGTCTCGGTGAACCGCATGCGCGTACTCGATGTGCTCGCAGATGCGACCAACGTGATCGCCGAGGGCGAGGTGCTGCAGTTGATGAACATGCACGACCCCAATCTGGCGGTCGAGTCCTACCTGCGTGTAATCCGCTTCAAGACCGCCAAGCTGTTCGAAGCGAGCGCGCGCCTCGGGGCGGTACTCGCCGAGGCGCAAAGGCCAGTCGAGGAAGCCTGCGCCGACTACGGCCGTTCGCTGGGCACTGCATTCCAGCTGGTCGACGATCTGCTCGACTACGAAGGCGCCACCACGCAGCTTGGAAAGAACGTGGGCGACGATCTGCGCGAGGGCAAGCCCACGCTGCCGCTGCTGATTGCCATGGCACGTGCCAGCGAACCCGAACGCGGGCTGATCCGCCATGCCATCGAACACGGTGAAGTGGCGCGCCTGGCCGAAATCGTCGGGATCGTGCGCGGCACCGGAGCGCTGGAGGCGACCCGCGAAGCCGCTCGCGCCGAGGCCGAACTCGCCCGCCGCAGCCTGGCAGCGCTTCAGCCGTCGAAGGCGCGTGAGGCTCTGCTAGAATTGTGCGTTCGATCGGTCGAGCGTTCGTCTTGAATGCCTGACTGTGCCGGTGCCTAGATGCGCTGCCTGTGGTGGCGCAGAATGCCGCCCGTGCATATCGGGGTGTAGCTTAGCCTGGTAGAGCGCTACGTTCGGGACGTAGAGGCCGGAGGTTCGAATCCTCTCACCCCGACCAGAATTTCTGTGATTGTGGGTATCGGCGCCTTCGCCGACGTGTTGCAGACGGTTGCAACATGGCGACGTTGAACCCCGGGATTTGTCGCCTTTTCACCGCCTCTTCAAGGTTTACAGGGCCAGGCGAATCGGCGATGATTCCCGCGGAATTCACCTCGTGAAATGGCATCCTCTGCTGTGGATACTTTGGCAGACGCACCTCAATCAGCGCTCTCCGGCGTAGCGAGAGTCCTCGTCCACGCGGGCAAACTGAACGCCAAGACCGCCGAAGACCTGGTCCGCAGCGCCAAGGACAAGCGCTCGAGCTTCGTCTCCTCGGTGATCGGCGCCGGGGCGGTCTCGCCAGCCGACCTGGCACACACCCTTGCGACCGCGTTGGCGCTGCCGCTGCTGGATCTGTCGTCAATTGATGTGCAGCGCCTGCCACGTGGCGTCATCGATGGCAAGCTCGCCGCTCAGTACCAGATTCTGGTGCTCGGCCGGCGCGGCAACCGGCTCTTTGTCGGAGGTGCCGACCCGACCGACCAGGAAGCCGTCGAACGCATCAAGTTCGCGACCCAGCTTTCGCCCGAGTGGGTGATCGTCGAGCACGACAAGCTGAACAAGGTACTCGAGGACGCAGGCACGAGCGCTGGCGAAACACTCGAGGCACTGACCTCAGGCGACTTCGAGTTTGACGTCACCGATGAAACCACCAGCGGCAACGAGGCGGCGGAAATCGCCTCCGAAGTCGAGGACGCGCCGGTCGTGCGCTTCCTGCAGAAGATGCTGATCGACGCGATCAACGCGCGCGCCTCGGACCTGCACTTCGAGCCCTACGAATACCACTACCGTGTTCGCTTTCGGGTCGACGGCGAGTTGCGCGAGATCACCCAGCCGCCGATCGCGATCAAGGACAAGCTCGCCTCGCGGATCAAGGTGATCTCGCGCCTAGACATCGCTGAAAAGCGCGTGCCGCAGGATGGGCGCATGAAGCTCAAGTTCGGCAGCAAGGCGATCGACTTTCGCATCAGCACCCTGCCCACTCTATTCGGCGAGAAGATCGTGATCCGGATTCTCGATCCGTCGAGCGCCAAACTCGGCATCGACGCCCTGGGCTACGAGAAGATCGAGAAGGACCGCCTGATGAAGGCGATCGAACGACCCTACGGCATGATCCTCGTCACGGGCCCCACTGGCAGCGGCAAGACGGTGTCGCTCTACACCTGTCTGAACATCCTGAACCAGCCCGGCGTGAATATCTCGACCGTCGAGGACCCGGCGGAAATCAACCTGCCTGGCATCAACCAGGTCAACGTGAACGACAAGGCGGGAATGAATTTCGCGGTGGCGCTGCGGTCGTTCCTGCGGCAGGACCCGGACGTGATCATGGTCGGCGAAATTCGCGACCTGGAGACCGCTGACATCGCGATCAAGGCCGCGCAGACCGGCCACCTGGTGCTTTCCACGCTGCATACCAACGACGCGCCGACGACACTGACGCGACTGCTCAACATGGGCGTGGCGCCGTTCAACATCGCCTCCAGTGTGCTGCTGATATCGGCGCAGCGACTGGTACGCAAGCTGTGCGAAAACTGCAAGACGCCGGCCGACTATCCGCGCGAGGCGATGCTCAGAGCAGGCTTCAAGGCCGACGAGCTCGACGGCACCTGGAAGCCCTACCGCTCGGTCGGCTGTTCGGCCTGCAGCAACGGATACAGGGGCCGCGTCGGTGTGTACCAAGTGATGCCGATCACCGAGGAGATCCAGCGCATCATCCTGGCCGAGGGCTCGGCGATGGACATATCAGCGCAGGCGCAGCGCGAAGGCGTTCGCGATCTTCGTCAGTCGGGCCTGGTGAAGGTGCGCTCGGGCGTCACCACGCTGGAGGAAATCATCGCGGCCACCAACGTGTGAACCACGCTGGTCCTGCACAAGTCAACGAACCAAGACAACCCTGGGGCGGGAGGCGAAAGCCTCTCAGACACACGATGGCGACAGCGGCAGCCGTGAAGAACATCAAGGAACTGGTGTTCGAATGGGAAGGCAAGGACAAGAACGGCAGGGTCGTTCGGGGTGAGTTGCGCTCCGGCGGGGAGGCCATGGTGAACGCCAGCCTGCGCCGCCAGGGCATCCTGGTCACGCGGGTGAGGAAGCGCAGAACCGGCGGCGGCCGCGCGATCAAACAGAAGGACATCGCGATCTTCACGCGCCAGCTGTCGACGATGATGCGCGCCGGCGTGCCGCTGATACAGTCGTTCGACATCGTCGCGCGCGGGAGCACGAACCCGAAGATGACCAAGTTGCTGATCGACATCCGTGAGGATGTCGAGACGGGTACCAGCCTGTCGGCGGCCTTCCGCAAGCATCCGCTGTATTTCGACGCGCTGTACTGCAACCTCGTCGAGGCCGGCGAGGCAGCGGGCATTCTTGAAACCTTGCTCGATCGCCTGGCCACGTACCAGGAAAAGACGATGGCGATCAAGAACAAGATCAGGTCGGCGCTGGTCTATCCGGTGGCCGTGCTGGTGGTCGCATTCGTCGTGCTGACGGTCATCATGATCTTCGTGATCCCGGCCTTCGAGGACGTGTTCAAGTCTTTCGGCGCCGATCTGCCCGCACCGACACTGGCCGTGATCGCGATGTCCAAGTTCTTCGTCAGCTATTGGTGGGCGATCTTCGGCATCATCGGCGGGGGCGTCTATTTCTTCATGGAATCGTGGAAGCGCTCGGCCAAGATGCAGAAGGTGATGGACCGCCTGTTGCTGCGCATCCCCGTGTTCGGCGACCTGGTCAACAAGTCGTCGGTGGCGCGCTGGACACGCACGCTGTCGACGATGTTCGCCGCCGGCGTGCCGCTGGTGGAGGCGCTCGATTCGGTCGGCGGTGCCGCCGGCAACGCGGTGTTCGCCGAGGCCACCGAAGCGATCCAGCGCGACGTCACCACAGGCTCGAGCTTGAGCACATCGATGGAGACCACCGGCGTGTTCCCGACCATGGTGCTGCAGATGTGCGCCATCGGCGAGGAGTCGGGCGCGCTCGACCAGATGCTGGGCAAGGCAGCCGAGTTCTACGAGGACGAGGTCGACGAGGCAGTGAAGGGCCTGTCCAGCCTGATGGAGCCGTTCATCATCGTGATCCTGGGCGTGCTGATCGGTGGCATCGTGATTTCCATGTACCTGCCGATCTTCAAGCTGGGTCAGGTTGTCTGACCCCAATGGAGGCGAACCTCCAGCAAGGGTTGCTTTCGCCGCCTGCACTGGCGCTGCTCGGGGTTTGCATCGGCAGCTTCCTCAACGTCGTAATTCACCGCCTGCCGCAGATGCTCGAGCGCGGATGGAAGATCGACAGTGCCGAGATGCTCGGCCTGGATCCCGCCAAGGGGGGCGCGGGACTTGCCCTTGCAGATCCGATCACGCTGTCGAGGCCGCGCTCGCGCTGCCCGTCGTGCCGACATGCGATCGCCTGGCACGAGAACATCCCGCTTCTGAGCTACGTGCGACTCGGTGGCAAGTGTTCGGCCTGCAAGGCGCCCATCTCACCCCGTTATCCGCTGGTCGAGTTGATGACCGCCGTGCTGTTCGCGGCCGTCGGCTGGCGCGTCGGGCCGCAGCCGGCGGCGCTGCTGTGGTGCAGCCTCGTTGCGGTCCTCGTGGCGCTGGCCGGCATCGACTGGGATACCACGCTGCTGCCCGACAACCTCACGTTGCCGCTTCTGTGGGCAGGCCTGGTCTCCAGCGCGCTCGGCTGGACGATCCCGCTGCCGGACGCGCTGTGGGGCACGGTCGCCGGCTACCTGTCGTTGTGGTCGGTGTACTGGATATTCAAGCTCGCCACCGGCAAGGAAGGCATGGGACACGGCGACTTCAAACTGCTCGCCGCGCTCGGAGCCTGGCTGGGCTGGCAGATGATCCTGCCGGTGGTGCTCGGCGCATCGGTACTCGGCGCGCTGGTGGGCATCGGCATGAAGTTCAGCGGCGCCCTGCGCGAAGGTCGCTACGTACCTTTCGGCCCGTTCCTGGCGGGCTCGGGTGTCGCGGTACTGCTGGCGGGTTCCGGCCGCGTGCTCGACTGGCTGGGCTGGGTCTGACGCAGCAATTCCCGCGCGACCGCCTGGACTGAACCTGTTTGCGGCGATTGACCGATCATGCACATCGGTCTGACTGGCGGCATCGGCAGCGGCAAGAGTACCGTCGCGGCGATGCTGGTGCGGCACGGCGCCACGCTCGTCGATACCGATGCCATCGCGCGACGCCTGACGCGGCCCGGCGGCGCGGCGATACCCGCGCTCATACAGGCTTTCGGGTCGTCGGTCATCGATCCCGATGGTGGCCTCGACCGCGCCACGATGCGCGCACTCGTGTTCGCCGATGCCAACGCGAAGCAACGCCTCGAATCGATCCTGCACCCGATGATTGGCGCCGAGGCGGCACGACGCGCGGCCCAAGCAAACGGCACGATCGTGTTCGACGTGCCGCTGCTCGCCGAAAGTGGCGACTGGCGCGATCGCGTCGAACGTGTGCTGGTCGTCGATTGCCGCGAGTCGACTCAGCTTGTCCGCGTGATGCAGCGACCGGGCTGGTCGCAACAGGCGGCGAGCGCAGTGATCGCGCAGCAGGCTTCGCGCGCCTCGCGCCGCGCCTGCGCCGATGCGGTGATCTACAACGATGGACTGTCTCTCGAGCAACTGGCACTCGAGGTCCACGCGCTCTGCCGATACTGGGTTCGAGACCGCTGAAACCTCAATGCAGGGCGCTTGCGCTGTGGAACAATTCAAACTTGACAATCGCCCGCCGAAAGCACGCCGTGGTTCTCTACGAGTACCCCTTCAACGAAGGCATCCGCACCATGCTGCGGCTCGAACATCTATTCGACCGGCTCGGTCAGTTGATGGTGCGCGAGACTACGGTCGATCACCACTACGCGTTGGCCACGCTCTTCGAGATCATGGACGTCGCCTCCCGCGCCGATCTGAAGTCCGATCTGCTGAAGGAGCTCGAGCGACAGAAGGCGCAGCTCAACAGTTATCGGGGCAATCCGTCGATCTCGGAATCGGCGCTCGACGAGGTGGTCGGCCGCGTCGATCACGCGTTCAGCGGTCTCAATCAGCTGACTGGCAAGGCGGGGCACTCGCTGACGGCCAACGAGTGGCTGATGAGCATCCGCAGCCGCATCAGCATTCCCGGCGGCACTTGCGAGTTCGACCTGCCTGCCTACTTTGCATGGCAACAGTTCGATGCCGCGCGCCGCAAGGGCGATCTGGCGCGGTGGACTGCGCCGCTGATGCCTCTGGCCGAGGCGCTTCAACTGCTGCTCGGCCTGCTGCGTGATTCGGGCGTACCGCACATGGTTACCGCCAGCGTCGGTCAGTACCAGCAGAGCCTACCGGCGGGTCGCAGCTACCTGCTGCTGCGGGTGCGCCTCGACCCGGCGGAGCAGCTCGTGCCCGAGATCAGTGGCCACCGCCTGATGGTATTGATCCGCCTGATGCGGCAGGACGCCGAAGGGCGCCTCAGACCGAGTGGCAGCGACGCCAGCTTCGAGCTGACGCTATGTTCCTGAGCCAGCCATGACCACGGAGCCCCTTGCCCCACGCACAGTTCGATGCCCGACATGCGGCGGGCCCAGCCTCTATGGCCCGGACAACCCTTACCGGCCGTTTTGCAGCGAGCGATGCAAGAACCTCGACTTCGGCGCCTGGGCCAGCGAGGCCTACCGGGTTCAGGTCAAGCCGGAGCCGCCGGAAGGCGACCCTCACCCGACGTCGTAGCGCAATCTGATCGCGCCGTCGTGCGCTGACCGTCAGGTCAGGCCAGTCGCCCGTGGCATTGCTTGTACTTCTTTCCGCTGCCGCAAGGACAGGGGTCGTTGCGGCCGACCTTGGGCACTTGTGCAGCGAGCGTCGCCAGATCGGTTTCCTGCGCCACACTGCCATCTTCGTTCGGGTGCGTATAGGTCACGTTGCTGAAGCTCTCGGCCTGCGCCTCGATCGCCTCGGCTGCCTGAGCCGCTTCTTCCTGGCTCTGGACGCGAACCGTCATCAGCACGCGCGTCACGTCCATCTTCACCACATCCAGCATCTGGCTGAACAACTCGAATGCCTCGCGCTTGTACTCCTGCTTCGGGTTCTTCTGCGCGTAGCCGCGAAGATGGATGCCCTGCCGCAGGTAGTCGAGTGCAGCCAGGTGCTCCCGCCAATGGCCGTCGATCGACTGCAGCAGGATCATCCGCATGAAGGGCGTGAACTGTTCCAGCCCGACACGCTCGACCTTGGCGTTGAAACTATCGCCGGCAGCCTTGACGACCTTGCGCACGACATCCTCGTCGGTGATCGCATCGCTCGCCTCCACCTCGGCCTTCAGCGCCACCTCGAGCTGCCACTCCTCGCGCAGCACATTCTCCAGCGCGGCCAGGTCCCACTGCTCCTCGACGCTGTCGGCCGGCACGTAAGTGCGCACGACGTCTCTCATCGTGCCTTCGCGCAGGCTGGCGATCTGCGCCGACAGCAGTTCAGCCTCGAGAATGTCGTTGCGCTGCTGGTAGATCACCTTGCGCTGGTCGTTGGCGACGTCGTCGTACTCGAGCAGCTGCTTGCGGATGTCGAAGTTGCGCGCCTCGACCTTGCGCTGCGCGCTCTCGATGCTGCGCGTCACGATGCCAGCCTCGATCGCCTCGCCATCGGGCATCTTCAGCCGCTCCATGATGGCGCGCACGCGGTCACCGGCGAAGATACGCATCAGCGGGTCGTCGAGACTCAGGTAGAAGCGCGACGACCCTGGGTCGCCCTGGCGGCCCGAGCGACCGCGCAACTGGTTGTCGATGCGCCGTGACTCGTGGCGTTCGGTGGCGATGATTCGCAAGCCGCCCTGCGCCTTGACGCTGTCGTGCAGGCCCTGCCACTCTTCGTGCAGCTTCGCGGCACGCGCCCGCTTGTCTTCGTCGCTGATCGATTCGTCGGCATCGATGATCTTGATCTGGTTCGCGACATTTCCGCCGAGCACGATGTCGGTGCCGCGCCCGGCCATGTTGGTGGCGATCGTGATCACGCCTGGGCGGCCGGCCTGGGCGACGATCTCGGCCTCCTTCGCGTGCTGCTTCGCATTGAGCACCGCGTGCGGCAGCTTGGCCTTGTCGAGCAGCCCCGAGATCAGTTCCGAGTTCTCGATCGACGTGGTCCCCACCAGTACCGGCTGGCCGCGCGTGTGGCAGTCGCGAATGTCCTCGATTACCGCCTCGAACTTCTCGCGCGCCGTCTTGTAGACGAGGTCGAGTTCGTCCTTGCGGATGGTCGGCTTGTTGGGCGGAATCACCACCGTCTCCAGGCCGTAGATTTCCTGGAACTCGTAGGCCTCGGTGTCGGCCGTGCCGGTCATGCCCGCGAGCTTCCCGTACATGCGAAAGTAGTTCTGGAACGTGATCGACGCTAGCGTCTGGTTCTCGCTCTGGATCTTCACGCCCTCCTTAGCCTCCACCGCCTGGTGCAACCCGTCGCTCCAGCGCCGCCCCGTCATCAGACGTCCGGTGAACTCGTCGACGATCACGATCTCGCCGTCCTGATTCACGTAGTGCTGGTCGCGGTGGTACAGGTGGTTCGCGCGCAGCGCGGCGTAGACGTGGTGCATCAGCGTGATGTTGGCCGGGTCGTACAGGCTCGCACCTTCGGCCAGCAGGCCCGCCTCGCCGAGGATGCGCTCGGCATTCTCGTGCCCATCTTCGGTCAGGTAGACCTGGTGCGACTTCTCGTCGACCGTGAAGTCGCCCGGCTCGATCACGCCCTCGCCCGTGCGCAGGTCGAGCTCGCCGATCTGCTTCCTCAACTGCGGTACGACAGCGTTGATGCGCACATACAGGTCGGTATGGTCCTCCGACTGGCCGCTGATGATCAGCGGCGTGCGTGCCTCGTCGATCAGGATCGAGTCGACCTCGTCGACGATGGCGTACGCGAGGCCTCGGGCGACGCGGTCGCGCACGTCCTGCACCATGTTGTCGCGCAGGTAGTCGAAGCCGAATTCGTTGTTCGTGCCGTAGGTCACGTCGGCGGCGTACGCGGCCTGCTTCTCGGCGCGAGACATCTGCGGCAGGTTCACCCCCACCGTCAGGCCGAGGAACGTGTAGAGCCGCCCCATCCACTCGGCATCGCGCTGCGCGAGGTAGTCGTTGACGGTGACCACGTGCACACCCTTGCCGGTAAGTGCGTTCAGGTAGACTGGCAGCGTCGCCGCCAGCGTCTTGCCTTCGCCAGTGCGCATCTCGGCGATCTTCCCGTTGTGCAGCGTCATGCCTCCGATCAGCTGCACATCGAAATGGCGCATCTTCAGTGTGCGCTTGCAGCCCTCGCGCACCACCGCGAAGGCCTCGGGCAGCAATGAGTCGAGCGTCTCGCTGGCGGCGACACGCTGGCGGAACTCGGCCGTCTTGGCTTGCAGCGCGGTGTCGTCGAGCTGCTCGAACTGCGCCTCGAGCGCGTTGACCTGCTGCGCGACTCGCCGGTAGCTCTTGAGCAGGCGGTCGTTGCGGCTACCGAAAATCTGGGTGAGAAGCTTGGGCAACATGCAGCGGCTGGGTTGGGGAAGTCGGAGGCTATGACACCGCCCACCCACTCGCCAAGATCGGGCGAGACGCGGGGAGGTTCATGCCATGCACAAGAGGGCGCACTGCAAAAGCCAACGCGCCAAGGCGTCGGCATCAGCTGGGGCGGGTCGTCCTGAACATTGGATGCGATACCCCGCAATGCCGGGCAATTTTAGCATCCATGCCCGCGCCGGCGAGTCACCTCGCGTCGACGCAACAGCCCGCAGCGCGTCAACCGAGCACGGTGTCGTTAGACTCGCGGCGTGGCCACTCCACCGATTGCTCCCGTCACGCCGAACGCGCTGCCTCTGCGGGACGCACTCGCTCGCAGCCCGCCGCTGGCCCTGCTGCAGCGGCGCCTGCGCGAATCGAACGCCCGCTTCGAGACTCTGCGCGGCGTGCTGCCGGACGCCCTGGCACTGCACGTGCGGCCAGGTCCGCTCGACGCCGACGGTTGGACTCTGCTGGCCGCCAACAGCGCCGTTGCTGCGAAGCTGCGCCAGCTGCAGCCCCGCCTGGACGCTGCGCTGCTCGACGGTGGCTGGCCCGAAGGCTCCCTCAAGATCAAGGTTCAAGCGAGCTGAACCGTTCCATCCCCGCTCAAGTGCACTAGAACATCTAGCCAGCGACTTGATTCGCTCCGTCAATTCCCGGTCGCTTCCCAGCGCGTGGGATAGGTCCGGTCCCGGGAGTGGCTGAGTGGCCCGCATTGCTCAGCCCTGTACTGCAAGCAACCGATTCGGGGCGGTATCCCTGAGAGCTTGCAGGCCCTCACGCTGCGTGTAGCGGCCGGAAAGCCGATCCGGTGGTCACAGACAGGCGCAAGTCAGGGCACGGCTTGCCGGTACGGCTCGTCGAAAGGTAAGAAATCCTTCTCGGCGCAGGCGTCGCGATCCCATTGCCGCATCGCCGGCAGCTCGAGTACACGCCTTGCATAGGCGGCGGGCGCTTGGGGCAACTGCAGGCCATAGGTTCGAAAACGCGTGCACACGGGAGCGAAGTAGGCATCCACGATGCCGAAGTCGCCGAACAGGAAGGGGCCGCCTGATGCGTTGAGCTGGATCGACCACATGTCCACGATGCGCGCGACATCGGGCCCCACCTCGGGAACTTCGCGCAGCTTGTGTGCGCCCACTTCCGGCAACGAGGCTTCGATGTTCATCGGGAAGTGGTTGCGCAGGGCGGCAAAGCCCGCATGCATCTCGGCGCATAGGCTGCGCGCGCGGGCTCGATGACGCACGGGTTCGGGCCACAACGCCTTGCCGGGGAACTTCTCGGCCAGGTACTCGGCAATGGCCAGTGTGTCCCAGATAGCGAAACCCTCGTCGACCAGGACCGGCACCTTGCCTGTCGGTGCCACGGCGGCAAGCGCGCGCTTGAAAGGTGAGTCGTCGGTGACGCTGAACCTAAGCTTCACTTCTTCGAACGCGATCCCAGCCTGCCGCATCAACAGCCAGGGCCGCAACGACCACGACGAGTAGTTCTTGTTGCCAATGTAGAGCTGCATGGCCACATCCTACAGGGACGCATCGTGTCGGGGCTGAGGTCGTGGCGGGCCAAAGCCTTTCCATGCGGGCCCTGTTTCCGTCCTCGCTGCGAGACTGGTCCAAGCGACCGCATCGGCAGGCGCCACGCACAAGGGGATTCGCCAAACTCGCAGCGGTGATAACGCGCGGCTGAGCGAGCCACTAAGATAGCGGCGGCCGCAGGGGGCGGCGAACCCAAATAGGAGCATTCAAGCAATGGACATGCAGGTCATGCAGCAGTTCGTGAGCACCACTCTGGTTGAGCTGGCGATGAAGATCGCGGCGGCACTCGCGTTTTGGATCGTCGGGCGCTGGCTGATCGGGCGTGTGATCGCCGCGATGCAGGCGGCGATGAACCGCAACCACGTCGACCCGACGCTCACCAAGTACATGGGCTCGATCGTCGCGGTGGCGCTGAACATCGCGTTGGTGCTGGGCATCCTTGGCTACTTCGGTATCCAGACGACCTCGTTCGCGGCGATGCTGGCCGGCGCGGGCTTGGCGATCGGCGCGGCTTGGAGCGGGCTGCTTGGCAACTTCGCCGCCGGCGCGTTCATGCTGATCCTGCGTCCGTTCAAGGTCGGCGACTTCGTCTCGATCGCCGGCGTAGTCGGCACGGTGCACGAACTGGGCCTGTTCGGTACAACGATCGTCACACCCGACAACGTGCATACGCTGATCGGCAACGGCAAGATCTTCTCCGACACGATCCAGAACTTCTCGACGCTGCCGGCGCGACGCGTGGAGCGCGTGGCGCAACTCGCGGCGGGCGTCAATCCCATCGATGCGATCGCCCGGCTGAAGGCGGCCGTGGCAGAGATCCCGAACATCTCGACCACGATGCCGCCGGAGGTGAGCCTACTCGACATGAAGCTCGAGGGCCCAGTGATCGCGGTGCGCCCGTACACGCACACCGACCACTACTGGCAGGTCTACTTCGACACCAACGAGGCGATCGTGCGCGTTTGCACTGAAGCCGGCTGGCCGGCACCGGCGAGCCCGCAGTTGCACCGCGTGCTGCCAGCCTGAACGGCGCTTGTAGCTACTCGCAGGCCTGTGCGTCGCGAATGAAGGCACCGGCCAGCGCGGGAAGTTCAGCCCTGCGCCCCGGCGCAAGAGGAGACGGAATATGGCATTCACCCCCTGGGAAAACCCGATGGGTACCGACGGATTCGAATTCGTCGAGTACGCAGCGCCCGACCCTGCCGAGCTCGGCAGGCTGTTCGAGCAGATGGGGTTCACCGCGATTGCCCGGCATCGCCACAAGAAGGTCACGCTGTATCGGCAGGGCGAAGTCAATTTCATCATCAATGCCGAGCCGGACTCGTTCGCACAGCGATTTGCGCGACTGCATGGACCCAGCGTGTGCGCGATGGCCTTTCGCGTCGACGACGCGGCCCAAGCCTATGCGCGTGCGCTCGAACTTGGTGCCTGGGGCTTCGACAACCAGACCGGGCCGATGGAGCTGAACATCCCGGCGATCAAGGGCATCGGCGACTCGCTGATCTACTTTGTGGACCGTTGGCACGGCAAGGGCGGCGCCGCGCCCGGCGCCATCGGCAACATCAGCATCTATGACGTGGACTTCGTCCCAATCGTCGGGGCAGATGCCGCGCCCCGGGGCAATGGCCTGACCTATATCGACCATCTGACGCACAACGTGCACCGCGGCCGCATGAAGGAGTGGGCCGATTTCTACGAGCGGTTGTTCAATTTCAGGGAAGTGCGCTACTTTGACATCGAGGGCAAGCTCACAGGGCTGAAGAGCAAGGCGATGACGAGCCCCTGCGGCAAGATTCGCATCCCGATCAACGAGAGCTCGGACGACACGAGCCAGATCGCCGAGTACCTTGCCCTCTACCACGGCGAGGGTATCCAGCACATTGCCCTTGGCACCGACGACATCTGCGCCACGGTGGTCGGCATGAAGGCCAGTGGGGTGGCGTTCCAGGACACGATCGAGACCTACTACGACCTCGTCGATCGGCGCCTACCGAATCATGGCGAGAACACGGATGAGTTGCGTCGGCTGCGCATCCTGATCGACGGAGCGACACATCAGGGCGCGCCGAACGAACTGCTGCTGCAAGTGTTCACGCAGACGGTGATCGGGCCGATCTTCTTCGAGATCATCCAGCGCAAGGGCAACCAGGGCTTTGGCGAAGGAAACTTCCGCGCGCTGTTCGAGAGCATCGAACTCGACCAGGTTCGGCGAGGCGTCCTGAAGGACTCGAGCGCGGCATGAACAACACGGGGAGGACCGACGCCAAGGCCGTCAATCAAGGGGTGGCACCGGTCACCTATGGCACGGGCGATCGGCCACCGCGCGGCGACTATGCCAGTGCGCGCAGCGACTTCACCTGCGACCAGTTCTGGGAGCGCTACACGGCGCAGGATCACGATCTTTACCGACGCCTGTACGAGCGCCAGGCAGCACAGTTGCCGGGACTCGCATGCGACGAGTTCATCGAAGCGGTGCAGCATCTGGGAGATCCTCGACGGATTCCGCGCTTCGACGAATTGTCCGCAGCGCTGACGAAGGCCACCCGATGGCAGATCGTCGCCGTGCCGGGGCTGATCCCGGAAGAAGCCTTCTTCGCCCTTCTCGCGCAGCGAAAGTTTCCCGTCACGGGTTGGTTGCGCAGCCCCGACGAGTTCGACTATGTCGTCGAGCCCGACGTGTTTCATGACCTGTTCGGTCATGTGCCATTGCTGTTCAATCCGCTGTTCGCCGACTACATGCAGGCCTACGGCGCGGGCGGGCTGAAGGCGAGCCGCCTGCAGGCGTGCGAGTACCTGGCCCGGCTGTACTGGTACACGGTGGAGTTCGGCCTGATCCACACCCCGGCCGGGCTGCGCGCCTATGGCGCGGGCATTCTTTCGTCCGCCGCCGAGCTTCGCTACAGTGTGACCAGCCCCGAACCGCAGCGTCTCGGCTTCGATCTGACGCGGATCATGCGCACCCGCTACAAGATCGACAGTTACCAGGCGAGTTACTTCGTGATCGATTCGTTCCGCCAGTTGATCGCCGCGACCGCACCCGACTTTGCGCCTTACTACAGGCAGGTGGCCGTTGCACCTGAGCTTGCGCCAGACGCAAGAGTCGCGACCGATCGCAAGCTCTAGCCAACCCCGGTCTGGTCACGCGACGCCGGCACCGCGATCCCGGCATGACGCAGGACCTCGCGAAACACGATCTCCTCGCGAGCCAGCTGAACGTGCGCGACGCCGTTGACGTGCCGGTTGTCGGCGCCCGGCAGTGTCGCAGTGGATGCCGGAATGACGATGTTGTCGCAGTGGCTGTAGAAGCAGGTGAAGTTCGCATGGCGGGTGGGCGGTTCGCGCTGCGCCAAGGCAAGTTGCCAGCGGCTGTCAAGCCGCATCTGCCTTGCGTTGAGCGTGAACGCGAAGCGTGCAAGCAGCGTCCCTCGGTGCGGCGTGCCGATCGTGATGACATGCTGCACGCGCGCGTCGGCCTGTCGGGCGTCAAGCCAGGCCCTGACGGCCAGCCCGCCCATGCTGTGAGCGACGATCAGGGGGCGCGCCGAGGTTGCAGCCTCGACACGCTGAACGGCCTGCTCGATGATCGCCGCATAGTTGTCGATCGATCCGAAAACCGGCTCGAGGTTGACCGCCACGAACGGAACCCCGAACTGGCGCAGCCGCCTCAGCCAAGGGTTCCACAGCCCACGATTGCAGACAAAGCCGTGCACGAAGACGATGCCGACTGGCCTGTCTCCTGCCGACGGCAAGTAATCGGTCTGCGCTTTCGAGCGAAATGGCTGCTGCCAGCAGAACACTTGTGGCGCGGTCAACACTTCGCCCCACCACGCACCAGCGAGCTCCCCTGCAGTCGCGGCAGGCGCCGGGTCGTGGCGATTGGAGCTTGCGAGCAGCAGGAACTCAAATGCGAGGAAGATGGCATGGCCAACGGCAACCAGCGCGAATGCCGCGAAGGCCCAGAGCGGCTTCCCGTGACTTGCAAGAATCGCTGCGCAGGCCACGGCGATTGCCACTAGCAAGACGGTCGTGAACTGCTGCAGACGAGCGAGCATGGAACCAAAGCGAAGGGGGCGGAGTGCAGCAGGGCGGCGAAGTATGGTCGGAAGCGTTGGCAGCCGTTCGGCGCCGCGTGTAGCATGCTCGCAGGCACGATGAAAAAAGCCCCCAACCGCAGGCGGTGGGGGCTTTCAGATAATAGCCTGACAATGTCCTACTTTCACACGGGAACCCGCACTATCATCGGCGCTGAGGCGTTTCACTGTCCTGTTCGGGATGGGAAGGAGTGGTACCACCTCGCTATGGTCATCAGGCTTAACCAGATACCGCCTTGCATACAGCGCAAGACAGCCAATTCGTAGAGTCAACGGCAGCGCAAAGCGCTTCCGGAAATCAGATTCTTGATTGCGCCCCAGTAGGCATAACACACCCTGACGCCTGTTCAGTGAACAACGTCAAAATTATAGGGTCAAGCCTCACGAGCAATTAGTACCGGTTAGCTTAACGCATTACTGCGCTTCCACACCCGGCCTATCAACGTCCTGGTCTCGAACGACTCTTCAGGGGGCTCAAGGCCCCGGCAAGACTCATCTTGAGACGAGTTTCCCGCTTAGATGCTTTCAGCGGTTATCTCTTCCGCACTTAGCTACT
>Ga0209048_10001494_pt1 | contig 23991 bp, 16 predicted proteins | sample FrelakmetCRP12CR_FD_187146 | JGI IMG/M metagenome (GOLD analysis project Ga0209048, IMG submission 187146) | Freshwater lake sediment microbial communities from the University of Notre Dame, USA, for methane emissions studies - CRP12 CR (SPAdes)... | ecosystem: Environmental > Aquatic >... | reverse complement strand
GCGCAAAGCGCCAAGGGGAAGCGAACAAGCGCGAGTCGCCGCATGAGGCCGACCCACCGGGCGTCGCGATAAAGGACTTCGGCGCGGAGGCCGAGGCGCACGCCGCCGCGCGCCAGGGCGCACTCAGGGCCACGCCGGATAAGTATTGGGCGTCAGGAAGGCTTCCTTCAGCAGCGAATTGAGCGGCACCGTCAGGTCCTTCGTCGCGAACCACTTCGCGTAGATGCGCCGGATCTCGCCCGACTGGAAGAGGTCCGCGAGCGCATGGTTGACCACGCGCTCCAGTTGCGGCTCGTTCCTGCGCATCATGATCGCGTACGGCTCGACCGACAGGTATTTGCCCACGACCGCGTAGTCGTCCGGCTTCGCCGATTTGGAGATGAGGCCGTAGAGGAGCACGTCGTCCATCGGGAAAGCGATGGCCTTGCCATCCGCGACGGCCTTGAACGATTCGTTGTGGTCCGCCGACTCGATGATCGTGAGCTTGAGGAGCCGCTCCTCGTTCAGCTGCTTGATCATCTTCTCGCTCGTCGTGCCCTTGGTGACGACGACCGTCTTGCCGCGCAGGTCCTCGATGCCGTTGACGTTCGAGCCGCTTTTCGCGAGCATCTTGATGCCGGCGATGAAGGACGTGTACGCGAAGGCGACCTGCTGCTGACGTTCGCGCGTGTTGGTCGTCGAGCCGCACTCGAGGTCGATCTTGTTCTCGAGCAGCGCCGGTATCCGGTTCGCCGAGCTGACCGGCACGAACTTCACGTCGAGGCGCGGCATCTTGAGCTCGGCCTTGATCGCGTCGACGACCTTGAGGCAAAGGTCCACCGAGTAGCCCTGCGCCTGTTTCTGCGCGTCCTGGAACGAGAACGGCACGGAGGCCTCGCGCACGCCGATCAGGATTACGCCGGTGTCACGGATGCGCTTCAGCGTGTCGAACGCTCCGGCGGTCGCAGCGGGCGCCGGCGCCGCCGGCGATGCCGTCGCGGCGGGGGCCTTTGGCGCCGCCTTGGTCTGCGCATGCGCGAGCGGAACCGCACCGATCGAGACAACGGCGAGTGCAGCCATCGCGTGCCGCAGTGCATTCATCTACGACAATTCCGAACGCGCGAGCTCGACGTCGAGCCGCTCCATGGCGTCCGCCGGCTTGCACGCCGCGGCTTCCTTGTACAGCTTCTCGGCATCGGCAATGCGCGCCTTGCCGAACAGCATGATGAGGCCGTTGGCGTACTCGACGCGGGCGATCGCCGAATCGGGATTCAATTTCAGCGCCTTCTGGAAGTGCTCAAGCGCCGAATCCTTCTTGGCGCCGTAGGTCATCCCCGCGACGAGCCCGCCCACCTTGTCGATCACCTCCGCCTGGTAGCTGCCGTAGGCGATGTGCGCGTCCGCATGCGTCGGCTCAAGCTTCATCGCCGCCTGCAGCGCATCGCGCACCTTGCCGCCCAGCCCCTGCGCCAGCGCCTTGCCCACCGAAATGCCCTGGCCGTAGCGGCCCGCGGCGAAGGCGAAGAAATAGTGCGCGTTCGGATCCTTGGGCGCCGCCGCACGCCGATCCTCGGCCCATCCCATCGCTTCGTCGAGCAGGGCGAGCTTCGCCTTGTCGCTCTTCTCGAGATACGTCGCATAGACGACCTGCGCCTTGACGGCGACGTTGAGGCCGGGGCCGCCCGCCGCCTTGCCCGCGTCGACTGCCTGCGCGAATTCACCGGCGTGATAGTGGCGCCACGCCTCCAGCACCGCGGCATCCTTGGGGAGCGGCTCGCAGTCGCCCTTGTGCAGGCGCGGCCAATGCTTCTTCAGACCCGCCGCGTCGTAGACGTACGCCTTGTCGGCGTGCGGGAATTTGCTCCATTTCTTTGCCACCGTTGTCGCTCCCTTCAAAGGTAGTCGCGGCCGAGCCGGTCGATCAGCGCGCGCGCGTCGCCGACAAGGAACGGCGCGATCAGCGCCAGCACCTGCCACGCGGCGCGGGCCGGCGTGGCCTCGTCGGCGTTTGCGGCGGTCGCGCGTCCGATCCGCGCGAACGATTGCCAGTAAGTCGCGACCAGCACGACGTTTTCCGCGAGGGCGGCGATTTCGCGCTCCGAAGCAACCATGATTCGCGCGACCACCATGCCGCGGCACAACTCTACCATGGTGGCGACCCCCTGCCGCAGCAGCCGCCCGAGACGTGCGCCCAGCGCGGCGTCGCGGGAGGCTAGCTCGTCGACGTCGCGAAAAATGAAGCGGTATTCGCCCATTCGCTCGAACAGCAAGTGCAGCCACAGCCACACGTCCTCGACGTCAACGGCGCGGCCGCGGGGAGCGGCGAAGAGCGGTCTGACGTGCGCCTCGAAGGTGGCGCAGAGCTCGCCGACGATCTCGTCCTTGTTGCGGAAGTGATAGTAGAGATTGCCCGGGCTGATGTTCATCTCGCCGGCGATTTCCGCCGTCGTGACCTGCGGCGCGCCGCGCCGGTTGAAGAGCGCGAGGCTGGTCTCGAGGATGCGCTCGCGGGTGCGGCGCGGCTTCTTCTTTTCCGTCATGAGGGCGAGCGGCCGTCGATCAGTCGCGCGCGCGGAACGGCGCCGCAGCCCACCCGATGATGCCGAAGACGAGCACCGTCGCCGCGGCCCAGAACGTCATCCGCCAGCCGCGATTGCCGGCACGCAGGATTTCCGCGTCGGTCGCGAAGACGGTTTCACACGCGCCGTTGCCCTGGTCGGTGCGCGTCACGCTGGTGCCGCGAAAAAAATGGAATCCCTTGTCGTGCGTATATTCGGCAAGGTAGCCGCGGAAATGCACCTGGTCACCGACGCGCATGGATTTCAACGCGCGCGTGATGACCGGATCGTCGGTGAGCAGGTGGTTGTTGGAAAGCGCCGTCATGTCGAAGGCCTGCCACGCTTCGCTGGAGCCAGTCTCGACGTTGCACACGAATTCGCCGCTCGAATAGCTGAGATTGCGGTAATTTCCGTTGCGCGCGTTCGCGCCCCAGATCACGCAGAGGTCGGTGACGTTGAGCCGGTCGTTCCAGGCGCTGTGGACGTAATCCCACCAGGTGTCGGCATCGTGCTTGCTGACGACGAGCCCGTAGAGGTCGTACGCGAAGAGCGGGCGCACGGTGTACTCGATGCCGCCGACGGTCGTGCGAAACGGCGCGGCCGCCGTGGGCGTCTGCCGCGGGTCGTCCATGAGCGCCGCGTCGAGCTGCGCCTGCGGCGGCAGGGACTCGCGCTGCCACCACGCCACGCACAGGAGTGCCGCGCTGCCGACGAGCAGGATGCGGACGAGTGCGGCGGCGGACATCGGGTCGAGGGCAATGCAAAATGAGCGCACAATCAGCGCACGGCCGGCGCGAACTCGACCGGTTCGTCATGCAACGGCAGGATGTTACAACGCCGCTGGAGTCTTGACCGTCCGGCCTGGCCCGTCGAGCCAGCGCTCGAGTGTGTTGAGCGCATGCGCGAGGTCGCGCGCCGTGCGCCGCACGCTGGTCCCCGGCTGCGCATGTAGCGGCCGCGGGTCGGCGAGGGCGTCGTGGATGCGGCGGCCGGCGTCGGCGAGGCGGTCGTGCCGCAGCGCAACGCCGTGACGCGCGAGTTGCGGTGCGAGGAGCTCCGCGCGCGCGATGAGGTTCTGGCGCGTCTTCTGGTAGGCGGCCGCGCAGAGCCGTTTCCGTTGCGAGTAGCTGAAGATGCTGGCGAAGAACATGTCGGCATCCTCGCGGTCCGGCTCGAACAGGAGAACATCGGCGTGCGGGTACTGCTGGCGGTACTTCTCCATGCCGACCTTCATCCGCGAATGGATGATGGCGCGGAAGGTCTGCGCGAGGACGATCGGGAGGCCGCCCTCGTTGAGTTTCGCGCCGGTGAGGCGACCGCTCCGGACGGCCTTGCTTGCGTCGAAGGGAACGAGCGGATTGACGCACAGCAGCAGGCCGACGCCCTCATCGAGCGCGACGGACGCGTGCAGCGTCTTGTTGAGCGCGCCGTCGACGTAGTGCTCGCCGTCGATCATCACGGGCGGGAACATCCCGGGCAGCGCGGCGGAAGCCTCGATTGCAATCGAGATCGGGACGCGGTCGTGCCCGGCGCCGCCGAAGGTCACCGACGCGCCGGTGTCGAGGTTCGTCGCGACGAGGAACAGCTTGCGATCGAGCTTGCGGAAGTCGTTGGTGCGGCCGGGCGCGGCGAACAGCCGCTCGAGGAAATCGCCGACCGCGCGATTGTCGAACATGCCGGTCGGCAGAGCGCGCGAGAGCGTCGCGAGCGACTCGAGAAGGCCGCGACGAAACGGATCGCGCAGGTATTGCATCGCGGCGCGGCCCACGAGACGCGGAAGCGTGCCGGCGCGCAGCATGAATTCGGAAAGCGCCGGCCGCAGGAATATTTCCGGCGTCAGCGCCGCGTCGGCGCCGTCGTCGATGAACAGCCGATACATCTGCGCGGGCGAAATGCCGTTCGCCAGCGCGGCAGCGACGAAGCCGCCCGATGACACCCCGACATAGACGTCGAGGTCAGCGAGGTCGATGCCGTCGAGCGAGTCGGTGAGCGCCAGCAGCGCGCCGACTTCATAGATCCCGCCCAAAGGACCGCCGCCCGCCAATGCGAGCCCTACCCGTGGACGCGTGCGCTCCCTCGTCCGGACGCGGCGTGCGCGCCCGGTTGCGACCCTTGCCGACATGGGCCTCCTCAGTGCGAGTGGACTGCGCCGGGTCGCCCTCTCGTGGGCAGGTCAGCGGCCTGGTCGGTCAACCAAGCCGCGGGCGCTGGGGCACGCCGGAAACAGCAACGGCGCGAGTCTACCGCGTTATCCGCGCTTCGTCGTGCGCTTCGCCTTCTTCGCGACGCGGGCCTTCGGCGCCTTGCGGGCGCGCTTCGCGGGAGCCTTCGGCTTCGCGACGGCGGCGAACGCCTTCGGGAGCTCGATCTTCGGCAGCGACTTCGGCATGACTTGTTGCGCGTAGTCGACCATCGTCGTCGCCGCTTGCCTCACGGTCGCTTCGACGGTGCGGCGGGTCTTTCTCCACAGCACGTTTGCTTGCGTGAACGACGTTTCGACGCGGTCGCCCAGAAAGCGGATCGCGCGCGACTCGACAACCGTGCCTTGCTTGACCAGCGTGCGGAACACGTGGCCGGCTTCGGTCTCGACCCAGTCGCGGGTCACGACGGTGGCGCCGAGACCGGCGAGCCAGACCTTGCGCGAGGCGGCGAGTGCGGCTTCGCCGAGCGGGGAGGGGTAGAAACCAGAGATCGATTGCTTTTGCATGGAGTTTCCTTCGGTGGTTTGACGGTCTCGCGCTGGAGCGGCGATTAAATCAACTATAGCCCGTGGCGTTAGAGCAAACACCCTAATCGCCGCCGGCGGCACGTGGCGCGTTGGCTTTGCCTTTCGCGGCAGCTGAAAGCAAAGCCGCGAGCGCCGTCGCGAGCCGTGCGACGAGCCCGTAGATCGACAACTGCGGATTCGCGCCGATCGACGTCGGAAACAGCGATCCGTCGAGGACATGAAGGTTCGCGAGATGGTGATGGCGTCCGGTCGTGTCGACCACCGCGCGCGCGGGGTCCGGCCCGAGCGGGCAGCCGCCCATGACGTGCGCGCTCACGACCGGCGTCACGAGGGGGGCCAGCGCAAACGCGTCGATCGCCGCGCGCGCGGCGGCGAGGCTCGTGTACGCGGTGCCGGCGTCATGGATCGGCATGACGCTCTTGGCGCCGGCGGCGAACTGGATCTCGGCCATCGTGTTGAGCGCGCGGCGCACGCCCTCCCACACGAACGGCGTGAGCGGATAGTCGAGCACCGGCGCTCCACCGCCGTCGAGGGTCACGGTGCCGCCGGGGCTGTCGGGATGAAATCCGTCGCGCAGCAACGCGAGCGCGACATGCAGGTGGGGCAGCTCGCGCATCCAGCCCGCGTGGGCGCGGCCCTGCCCCGGCAGGGTGATCGACATCAGCAGCGGATGCGCCGGCGCCGCCTCGAGCTTGAAGCCGATCGGGCCCTCCACCGGTGCCGTGTCGAGAAAGTGGTCCGAATAAACGGACTGCGGCGCGCCGGCGAACGGGTCGACCTGCTCCGGCATGATGGCCGCGGAAACGACAGTCGGATGCAGGAACGTGCGTTTGCCGACGATGCCGTGCGGGTCCGGCAAACGGCTTCGCAGCAGCAGCGCCGGCGTGCCGATCGCGCCACCCGCGGCAACGTAAGCGCGGGCGCGAATCGACAAACGCCGCGCGGTCGTATGCACGCCGCGCGAGTCCATCGCGGCGCAGGAAAGCGCGGTGACGCGGTCGCCGCGGTACGCGAATTCGAGCGCGCGGGCGCGGGTCACCAGCGTGGCGCCGCGATCGAGCGCGGCCGGCACCGTCGTGACCAGCATCGACTGCTTGGCGTCGATCGGGCAGCCCAATCCGCAGTAGCCAAGATTCCAGCAGCCCTTCACGTTGCGGCGAATCGATTCGATCCTGATGCCGAGGCCGGCGGCGCCGCGCGCGAGTGCTTCGTTGTTGGCATTGGGCGGCACCGTCCACGGCTCGATGCCGAGTCTGGCCTCCATGCGCGCGAACCAGGGAGCAAGATCGGCGCCCGAGAAACCCTCGAGCGCGTACATGCGGTGCCAGAACGCGAGGGTGGCCTCGGGCGTGCGAAACGAGCTCGTCCAGTTGACGGTCGTCCCGCCGCCGACGCAGCGGCCCTGCAGGATGCCGATGGCCTTGTCCTTCGTCTTGCGCGCCGCCGATTCCTGATAGAGCGTCGGGTACGCCTCCGACTCGCGCATCCGGAAGTCGCGCGACGTGGCGAGCGGCCCTTCCTCGACGAGGATCACGGCGAGTCCCGCCTCCGAGAGGATCTCCGCCGCCGTGCCTCCGCCGGCGCCGGTGCCCACGATGACGACGTCGGCCTCGAAATCGGCATCGCGCTCGAGCGTCGAGGCGTCGACGACCTTCCAGCCGCGCGCGGAGGCCGACGACCAAGGATCGTTGGTCGTCGCCATCATGCCGCCAATCGGGGTGGACCCGGATAGCCGATGGCGGGCCACGACGCCGGATTGCCGTACCACGCGGCAAACACGAGTTGATGCAGCGCGGCATACGCCGACTGGAAAAGCAGGAAGCGGCTCGTGCGCCAGTTCTCCAGGAACGCGGCGATGTCGTTGGGGCTCGCTTCCGGCCATGGAGACGACAGGTGCGCGAGCGCGATGCGCGCGGGGGCGAAGTCGAGCAGCGCGAACAGCTGGCTCAACTCCGCCTGCGCTGCGGGCGGCAGGCCGGCGATCGCGACGCCGACATTGGCGACGGTTTCGCGCGCTGCGGCGGTCGCGGCGACAGGATCGGACGGGAGCGCCCCGTCGAGAAGCACCGGCGTCACTGCGGTAATGACGGCATACGCATCCGGCGCGAGGGTCAAAGAGCCGGCCGCGCTGACGATGACCGGCGCAGCGTTGCGTCCGTTGCGCAGCCACCCGGCGGCGGCAAGCGCGGCCGCGCCGGCGATTCCGGCAAGGAGGAAGGTGCGGCGTGAGGGCATCGAATTGCGGATAGGGCGCACGCAGGTTTCGACACATCGGTGCCGGCGCGCCCGCACAATCTAGCCCTCTGGTTTAGACGTTACAACCTAATTGCCGGCGGGACTCCACGAGGCGCTCTCATGTGCATCCCGACGGTCTCGGCTAGACTATTGGATTGCGTCGGCACTTTCGGTCGCGCAAGTCGCGGCATCGGTGCATCGCTACCCTATGGCCACGGTTCCCCCCACGCCCTCACCCCAGCCGCAGAGCCAGGCGCAGGCGGTGCTGGCCCAGGAGCTCGCGCACGTCGCCCGCTTGCAGGCGGAGCGCGACGCCAACCCGATTCTCGCCGGCGCGCTGCAGCGTGTCGCGATCTGGCAGGGGCGAAGGCTGCGCATGACCTACGAGGATCTCGCCGCCCAGCCTCGATACGCGGACGCGATCCTGTTCTTCCAGACGGACCTGTACGGGAGCGGCGAATTCGCGCAGCGCGATGCCGACCTCGCGCGGATTGTCCCGATGATGGTGCGCATGCTGCCCGAACGGGTGCTGGCGATCGTCGCGAAGGCGGTCGAGCTGCATGCGCTGTCGCAGACGCTCGACCGGTCGCTCGTCGCGCGGCTGCCGCGCGCCGACGGGCAGTTCAGCATCACCGAGTACTGCAAGGCCTATCGCAGGATGGGCAAGCGGCCCGAGCGCGAGCGCCAGATCCGGCTCATCGGCGAGATCGGCGGCGGGATTGCCGAATTCGTGAAAAAGCCGTTCCTCCGCACGGGGCTGCGCGTGATGCGCCAGCCGGCGCGCATGGCCGGCCTCTCGGCGTTGCAGGATTTTCTCGAGCGCGGGTTCGTCGCATTTCGGAAGATGGGCGACGCGACCGAATTCCTCACGACCATCGACACCCGGGAGCGGGCGTTGATGGACGAGCTGCTGGTCGGCGAGACGGTGCCGTTTCCCGATCCGCTGCAGCCGCGGGCGCGACCAACGCAGGGCGCCGTTCCCGCGGGGCGTTGAGCCCGTTACCGCTTCGCTTTGGCTTTCGGCTTGGGCGTGGCGGCGGCCTTGCCGAAAAACTTGTCGAAGTCGCGGTTGACCACATCTTCGATCGTCGGCTTCAGCATCGACAGCAGAAATCCGAGCTGGCAGTCGAGGCGCACGTCACTCTTGCCCACGTGGAGCGTTCCCGACACGCCGGAGCGCTCGAACACGATGTCGTCGCCGTTCCACGCGCACTCGAGGTCGAAGCGCTTCGCGAGGTCGTCGGCGATCTTCTGCGCGGCTTCCCTCGCGGCGGCGTGCGAGAGGTGATGCTTCTTTGCGATCGCAATGGTCGCCATGGGACTTTCCTCCGTCGCCGACAAGTATAGCGAAGGTCGCATCAACGTTTCGCGCTGACCATAGACCGCGGCCGCGGAAGGCGGCAGAATCGCGAAAGCCCCGCCATGGCCAACATCGCAGACCTCTTCGCGCAACATCTCGCGCAGCCAGCCACGGTGCTCTATCGCCATTGTCCGGACGGGGCGTGGCGCGACGTGACGGCAGGCGAACTTGCCCTCGACATCGTGCGGTGGCAGGCGGCGTTCCGGCACGCGGGGCTCGTGCCCGGCGATCGCATCGTCCTGTGCGCACGCAACAGTCCCGCCTGGGTTGCGGTGGACCTGGCGGCGCTCGGCATGGCCCTCGTCGTCGTGCCGCTGTACGTCGACGACAATGCCGAGAATGTCGCGTGGTGCGCGGCGAATGCCGAAGCCAAGCTCCTCGTTGTCGAAAACGTGCGCCTCGCGCGCGGGCTGCGCAAGGCGGGCGTGCGGCCGCCGGTGGTCGTGCTGCGTGTCGACGAGGCGCTCACCGCCGCCGACGGCGCCGTCACCGCGGACGACTTCCTGCCGGCCGCGGTGACGGAGATCGAGGTGGCGGCGCTGCCGGAGGCCACCCTCGCGACGATCTGCTACACGTCGGGCACCGCGGGACGGCCCAAGGGCGTGATGTTGTCGCACGGCAACATCCTCGCCAATGTCGCCGGCTGCCGCGCGACCGGCATGGCGCATCCCACGGACCGCTTCCTGTCGATGCTGCCGCTATCGCACATGTTCGAGCGCACCGGCGGTTACTACCTCCCGTTGTCGCTGGGCGCAAAGGTCGTGCATTCGCGCGGCATCGCGCAGATTGCCGACGACCTCGCGGTACAGGCACCGACCGTAGTGTTCGCCGTGCCGCGGATCTTCGAGCGGTTCGCCTCGCGCATCGAAAGCGCGCTCGCGGAATCGAAATTGAAGCGTTTTCTCTTCGACACGTTTGTCGCGCGCGGCTATCGCGTCGCGCGGGGCATGGCCTCGCCGGTCGACCGCGTCATCGTGAATGCGCTGCGCCCGCTGGTCGCGGCACCGATTCTCGCGAAGATGGGCGGCCAGCTGCGGCTCGCCGTCGTCGGCGGCGCGGCGCTCGATCCGGCGCTCGCGCAGACGTTCATTGGCCTCGGCCTCCCGCTGTTGCAGGGCTACGGGCTCACCGAGGCGTCGCCCGTCATCTCGGTCAATCGCGACGACGACAACGACCCTGAATCGGTGGGCGCGCCGCTGCCCGGGCTCGAGGTCAAGCTGCTCGCCGCCGGGGAGCTCGCGGTGCGCGGGCCAAGCGTGATGCTGGGCTATTGGCGCAACGACGAAGCCACGCGCGCGACGGTCGACGCAGAAGGCTTCCTGCACACCGGCGACATCGCCGAATTGAAGGACGGCAAGATCTACATCCGCGGGCGCGCCAAGGACGTCCTCGTGCTGTCGAACGGCGAAAAGCTGCCGCCGCAGGACGTCGAGCTTGCGCTGCTGCGCGACCCGGCGTTCGAGCAGGTGATGCTGATCGGAGAAGGGCGCCCGTTCCCGATCTTGCTCGCCGTGACGAAGGAAACGGACGAGAAGGCGCTCGTCAAGCGTGCGAACGATCAGCTGACGGCATTTCCGCGGTGGATGCGCGTGCGCCGCGTGGTCGCAATGCGCGAGCCGTGGGACATCGACAGCGGACTGCTGACGCCCACGCTGAAGCTCAGGCGTCCGCTGGTCGCGCAGCGCTTCGCCGGGCGCATCGACGCAGCGTACGCCGAGTCCGGCTAGCCGGCGCGCCGGCCCATCGCGATCGCGACGATCACGAACGCCGCGGCGACGAGCGTTTCCGGTTCGATGGCTTCGCCCAGCAGCAGCGCCGACGCGAAGATCGTCAGGAAGGGCTGCAATAGCTGCATCTGCCCGACCGCGGCAATGCCGCCCAACGCGAGGCCGCGATACCACGCGAAGAATCCGAAGTACATGCTGATCACGCTCACGTAGGCGAATCCCGACCAAGCCGCGATGGATGCGGTGGCGAGGCGCGCATCGGCGGCGAGCGCCGTCGGCACGAGCACGAAGGGGGCCGCGACGACCAGCGCCCATGAAATCACTTGCCATCCGCCCAGCGTGCGCGCGAGCCGGCCGCCTTCCGCGTAGCCGATGGCGGCGGACACGGCGGCGAGCGCCAGCAGGCCATCCGCCATCTGCGGGGCGCCGCCACCCTGCCAGAACGCGAAGCCGACCACGACCGCGCTGCCGAACGCCGCGCTCCACCAGAACGCGCGCGACGGCCGCTCGTGCGCGAGCCAGGCGCCCGCGAGCGCCGTGAGCAGCGGCAGCAGACCGATCACGACCGCGCCGTGCGAGGCAGGCACGTAGCGCATCGCCAACGCCGAGAAAAGCGGAAACCCGACGATTACTCCGCCGGCGACCACCGCGAGATGCGGCAGCGTGCGCCAGCCGGGCCACGGGGTGCGCGTCAGGATGAGTGCGACAGCCGCGAGCATCGCGGCGACGATCGCACGACCGAGCCCGACGAACACGGGATCGAGACCGGTGATCGCGACGCGCGTCGCGGGCAGTGTCAGGCTGAAAGCCGCCACGCCGGCGAATCCCCAGGCGAGGCCGCGCCTGCGTTCGTGCGCCTTTGGAATGGTTGCGGAGTCGCGTTGACGCATCGAGGCATCGTCCGGCAAAGCGCGAACTCTACCTGACGCTACGGGACCCCCTAACGTTCGGCGAGCGCTCGCGGATGCCCGCGAGACTCAAAGCGAATCGGCACCGTTACTTCCGCTTTGGCTCGTCTTCGCCTTTGCCCGGTTCGTCGCCTTTCTTGTCGGCCACAGTGCGGGATTCCTTGCCCCGTTGCTCGGCCTTCGGCGGCGGCCCCGCGGCGTGGCCTTGCTCCGACGGTTGGGCGATGGGCGGTGACGGGAGCATTGGCTTAGCGGCGGCCGGAGGTTGCGGTGCTGGAGGCGCCGGCGCACTTGGCGCCGACTTGGCGGCAGCCGAGGGCGGAGGCAGCGCGCGCTGTAGTTCCGGCGGGGGACGCGGGGCCGCCGGCCCGGTGACCGGCGCCATCGGCTGACCGCGCGCCTCGGGTTTGGTGCGAGGTTCCGGAGGCGCTTGCGCGGGCATCGGTGGAGCGGCCTGCGACGGTCGGACCACAGGCTGCGGCGCGATGACCGGCACTGGGGGCACCGGCACGACGCGCGCGTTGTCGCGTTGTTCCTGCGGCGCGAGCTTCGGCGGCGAAGCATTTGCCCGCTGCGGCAGCGGTTTTGCAATTTCCGTGGGCGCGGCCGACGCCGGAGCGCCTGAAAAAGTTGTCGGTGCCGAACCGCGCAGCCTGGCTTGCGGGGGCGCCGACGGCTGGGGCGTGGACGATGGCTGTGTTGGTGGGGTCGTTACGTGCGTTGGGTCAGGACGAAGATCCGTGCTGCGCGCTGCTGCCTGAGCTTGCGGCGGCGGCGCTCCGATCGGACCGGCAGTTCGCACCGGCGTCACGATCGCGACCTTCGGCGCAATGACTTGCGCGCCCGGTCGCAATGTCGCGAGTGTCGCCGGATCCATGGGCTTGCCGGGGTTTCCTGCCATGGCGTGCTCTCTTGCCGCAAATCCGACTGATGCCGCTGGCGGTGCGCTCTTGGCGACGACCGGGCGCTCCAACACCTGCTGCGGCGGTCTCGCGCCCTGTGCCGCGGCGCCGCGGACACTGATCGCGCTCGGAGCAATGGCGGCCAGCGGAGTGATCGCCGCGCGAACAACCTCATCGTGCGACACACGCACCGCGGCTCGGGCCACGGGCTGCGACTGGACGAACGCCGTCGTCGGTACCGTGACCACGGCGCCGGCGACCTGTCGATTGACATAGGTGACGTTGGTCACGCTCGGGTTGTTGTAGACGTTGGTAATGTTCGTGGTGTTGATCACCGTGTTGGTGACGTTCACGTTGTTGAAATAGTTGCGGCTCACTGGATAGGCGGGACGATAGATATCCCGCGGTCCGAGCGGAAACCACCCCACCGCGGAGACGCGAGCCGACGAAATCCCGACCTGGAAGCTGCCGCCGCCGATGAAGGCGACGAGTGCCGGGGCATACACGGCGCGTGCGGCGACCGGCCCGGGAATCCAGCCCCAGCCGCCGCCGATGTTCGCCCAGCGACCATAGTGGGAAACGGCGAATCCCCACGGCGCATCGTCGACCCAGGTCCAGCCCCACGGGTCGACCCACGCCCAATGTCCGTCGCGATAGGGCGCCCAGTCGGCACTCACGCGCGTCGGCGTCCAGACGTTCCCGTATTCCGGCACGGCACGCCAGGTGCCGTAGGCATCCAGGTCCTGCGCACCGATGACGTCGCGCGAGACATAGCGCGCGGAATTCGAATTGTCGTAGCTTCGGTCGCGCTCCTGCGCCCAGCGTCCGAGTTCGTCGGGGTCTGATAGCGCCAGGTTTTCGTAGTCGCGAAGACCCGTGCCGAAGAAACGATAGGACGTGCCCGCGTTGACGGCATAGGAAGCGCCCTCCCCGTAGACCACGGCCTGACCGCTGTCTGCGCTTACTTGGGTCGCTTCTCCATTGGGGTCGACACTGACGCGGAATTGCCCGGGCCGGATGACGACGTAGGCGAGGTTCGGCGTGTCGATTTCGACGACCTGATCCGCCTCGAGGCGGCGCACGCGCGCGCTTAGCGTGCCTTGCGTCAACTGCAGTTGCGCAACGAGATCGTCGAGATTGAGGAGGGTAATGCTGGTGGACGGGCCGAGCCGAATCGTAGCGTTGCCGATCTGAAGTTCGACGCGCGCTCCGCCATCGACCCACAGGCGATCACCGGTTACCAGCGGTCGATTCAACATCGCCTGGACCCAGTCGTCCTCGCCGGCCGGGGAAAAGCTTACCGGGCCGCTGACATAGCCCAAGCGCGCGACACGCGTCGGCGGGTCGGCCTGGACGAATCCCGTCCACAGGGCGGCAGCGACGCCAAGAAGCAAAGCGGTGCATCGGAATACGCCGAGACGTTGGATGTGGATAGGCATCGTTGATTCCATGGAGTGAAATTCGCGGCGCAAGCGGCCACGTCGGCACGCGGATTGCGGGCTCGCGCTCGCAAAGGATGGGCGTACGCGGCCGTCCCGTCTGTTCGCCATCGCACACGTTCACGGCGCCTGCTTCGTGTGCGCCGGCGCACAGACCACGCGATCGGGTGCCGATAGTTTGGCGAGAGGAATCGAGTTTGCGAGTGACCGCCGGCGCCCGTTGTGGGACGCACGGCGACGACAACCGAAGGAGCTATTCATGAGTATCGGCACAATTCTTTTGATCGTCCTGGTTCTGATCGTGATCGGTGTGTTGCCGTCATGGCCGCACAGCCGCAGCTGGGGCTATGGTCCGAGTGGCATTGGCGGCGTCCTGTTGATCGTGCTGATCGTCCTGCTGCTGACGGGAAGGATCTAGCGCTTCGCGCGCCGCGCTCGGCGACGTTCACCGAGGCTCACTGGATTCGAGCGGGCGCAATAGACACGAATGCCAGGCAAATGCGCATCGGGTTGACATTGCCGGCAGGGCTCTTCGCAATTGTCGCGACGTTTGCCGGCAGCGCCTCGATCAGCGATTGGCGCGCGCCGGCGCCGGCGACGCCGGCCGAGCGCATGGCGGCGACCGGCGAGACTGGAGGCGATCCGCAAACGAATGCGCCAGTGGAGGCCGACGACCTCGCGCCGCCCATCCGCATCCCGGGTAGCCGGACTCTCCGGCGAAACATTTATTGCGTCGGCTGCGGCGTGGTCGAATCCGTGAACCGCATCGACCTGCGGGGGTTCGCCAGTTTCGTATGCTCATCCGATGATTTCGATCGGCTCCGGACGGGAACCGTGGAGGAAGATGGCGGCGAACCGGGCGGCGCGTCGCCACTTTCGGATATCGTAGAGGGCGTGCTCACCGCGCGGGCGGCGGGGAGAAGCGTGATCATCGCGTCCCGCTATCAAATCGTGGTCCGCTTTCGCGATGGGTCGCGGCGAGTCTTCGACGAAGCGACGGCGCGAGCGTTGCGCTCCGGCGAGCGCATTCTGGTGATCGCCGGGATGGAGCCGCCCTCGCAGTAGGCGGCCCGACTTGCCCGTGGGAGTTCATACTCCCGAAGACGGCGGGAGGCACGCTCTCGTCTTGATGCGTCGATTCGAGTTCGACTGATGCGCCGTTTTCCATTGCGAGTTCGCTCCAGAGCAGGTGTCGAAAATTGAAGGTGAACCACAGCGCGGCCATCCGGAAGGCACTCCGGTATTTCACGCGATTCCGTCGCGACAAGCCGCCTCGTCTGCGCAACGACCTGCCGCCCTTGCGGTCGGAGTTGTTCAGCGCGGACCAGATGGAGCAGCATGGCAAGACGCTGGCGGCGGCCCACAAGCTGACGCCCCGCCGGGCCACGGATCGGCTCCTGCCCCGGCTTGCCGCGAACGAAGTCGTGCTGATCGACGCCTGCAATCTGCTCACGGCGGCGGTGCGGGCGAATCGCCGCATCACGCCCGCCGGAGAATGGCTGCTCGATAACTTCTACCTGATCGAAGAGCAGATCCGCACTGCGAAGCGGCACTTGCCCCGGGATTACAGCCGCGAGCTGCCGCGCCTCGCGGGTGGGCCTTCGGCCGGCTTGCCGCGCGTGTACGACATCGCGCTGGAAACAATCGCGCACGGCGACGGGCGCGTTGACCCCGAAAGCCTGACCCGCTTCGTCGCGGCCTATCAGTCGGTCAGCCCGGTCAAGCTGGGTGAGTTGTGGGCGATCCCGATCATGCTGCGCCTCGCATTGATCGAGAACCTGCGGCGAGTCGCGACCGATGTCGCCGCCGGCCGGGTCGATCGGGACCTGGCCGATAGCTGGGCCGACCAGATGAAGGCGATCGTGCATTCCGATCCAAAGAGCCTCGTCCTGGTGATCGCGGACATGGCGCGCTCGAATCCACCGATGACCACGGCGTTCGTATCCGAGCTGTCGCGACGCCTGCAGGGACACGGACCCGCGCTGGCGCTGCCGCTGACCTGGATCGAGCAGCGCCTGTCCGAATCGCATCTCACGATCGAGCAGCTGGTGCAGTCCGGTACCCAGCTGCAGGCGGCCAACCAGGTCTCGATCAGCAACAGTATTGGCAGTCTCCGCTTTCTCGGCGCGATGGACTGGCGGAATTTCGTCGAGACCATGAGCGTCGTCGAGCAGAAGCTGCGCGAGGACCCAAGCGGGCATTACGGCAGCATGGATTTCGTCACTCGCGATCAATATCGGCACGCGGTCGAACAGTTGGCGAAGACTGGCCCGTTGCCGGAAGTCGAGGTGGCGCGCCGGGCGATTCAGCTTGCACACGAAGGTGCCGCGCGGCGCGACACGGACCCGCGTGCGGCGCACGTCGGCTTTTACCTGGTCGACGCGGGAAGGCCGCTGCTCGAACGCGCGGTCGGCGTGCGAAGGTCGAGCGTGGCGGCGTTGCCGCGACTGGCGGCGCGCTTTCCGGTGATCGTGTATCTCGGAGCGATCATGACGCTGACGGGCTTCCTTTCCGCCGTCGTGATCACGATCGCGCATCGGAATGGCGTGCCCGCCTCCGTGCTGGCAGCGGTCGTCGTGCTGTCTCTCGTGACGACCGGTCAGCTGGCAGTGGCGCTGGTGAACTGGCTACTGACATTGGTCGTTACGCCGCGCACGCTGCCGCGAATGGATTTTTCGCCCGGCATCCCGCGCCCGGCGCGCACGTTGGTGGTGGTCCCTGCCATGCTGACCGGCCGCAAGGGGATCGAAGATCTCGCCGAGGCGCTGGAAGTCCGCTACCTCGCGAACCAGGACGCGCATCTGCACTTCGCGCTGCTGACGGACTTTCTCGATGCGCGCGAGGAATCGCTTCCCGGTGATGCAGATCTGTTGCGGCTCGCGCGGGACCAGGTCAGCGCGTTGAACGAGAAGTACGCCTCGTCATCCGACGGTGCGGCGAGAACGGGTCACGGCGACATGTTTTACCTCCTCCATCGCCCGCGCGCCTGGAATGCGCGGGAGCGGCTCTGGATGGGTTACGAACGCAAGCGCGGGAAACTCTCCGACCTCAACGCGCTGCTGCGCGGACAAGAGGGTGCGAGGCAGCGCTTCATGTCCGTCGTCGGCGATGTCGCGGCGCTGGCGGGCATGAAGTATGTGATCACCCTCGACACCGACACCGAGCTGCCGCGCGATGCCGCCCGACAATTGGTGGGAGCGATGGCGCACCCGTTGAATCGTGCGCGCTACGACGCGTCGCTGGAGCGGGTCACCAGCGGATACGGCATCCTCCAACCACGCATCGGGACGAGCTTGCCCGGATCCAACCGGTCGCGGTTCGCGCGCCTATTCGGCGGGGAGTCGGGAATCGACCCTTATACGCGCGCCGTTTCGGACGTCTACCAGGATGGGTTCGGCGAAGGCTCGTTCATCGGCAAGGGCATCTACGACGTCGACGCGTTCGAGCTCGCGCTCGACGGGCGGTTTCCCGAAAACCGCATCCTGAGCCACGACCTCCTTGAGGGAAGCTACGCGCGGTCGGGTCTCATCACCGACGTGCAGTTGTACGACGATTATCCGTCCCGCTACAGCGGCGACGTGAACCGCCGCCGCCGCTGGATTCGCGGCGATTGGCAAATCGCAGGATGGCTGTTGCGCCGGGTTCCCCAGGGCGACAGGGCGCGCGCGCGGAATCCGCTCTCGTTGCTGTCGCAATGGAAGATTTTCGACAACCTGCGGCGCAGCCTCGTGCCGCCGGCATTGCTGCTGCTGCTGCTGCTGGGCTGGACGATACTCGCGCCCGCGTGGGGATGGTCGTTGATCGTGCTCGGCATCGTGTTGGTGCCGTCGCTGATCGCATCCTTGGCCGATCTGCTGCAAAAGCCCGACGAGTTGCCGCTGACGCAGCACCTCATCCTGGTCGCACGCAATGCGCTGCGGCACGCGGTGCAGCTCGCGTTTTCGATTGCCTGCCTTCCGCACGAAGCGTGGTTCAATACGGATGCGATCGTGCGGACGCACTGGCGCATGTTGATCTCGCGTCGACGGCTGCTCGAATGGACCCCGTCGAGCGAACAGGACCTTCGCGATCGCACGACGCTGGCGGCTTCGTTTGCCGGGATGTGGGTGGCACCGGTGACGGCCATCGCCGCGGGCACCTACTTGTGGGTGCGGACTCCCGCCGTGCTGCCGGTGGCCGGGCCGTTTCTCTTGCTCTGGCTGGTCGCGCCTGCCGCCGCGTGGTGGCTGAGCCGCCCGCTGCTGCCGCACGTCGCCAAGCTTGCCTCCGATCAGGTCGACTTCCTGCGCAAGCTGGCGCGCCGGACCTGGGCGTATTTCGAGACGTTCGTGGGCCCCGCGGATCACTGGCTGCCGCCCGACAATTACCAGGAGGTTCCCACCGGCACGCTCGCGCACCGCACTTCACCGACCAACATGGGCATGGCGCTGCTCGCGGATCTTGCCGCCTACGACTTCGGATATTTGCCGGCCGGGCGCCTGGTCGAGCGCGTGACCCATACGTTGCGCACGATGCAATCGCTCGAGCGGTACCAAGGGCACTTCTACAACTGGTACGACACTCAATCGCTGGTGCCGCTCTCCCCGCGCTACATTTCGTCGGTCGACAGCGGGAACCTGGCGGGACACCTGCTGACGCTGCGCGCTGGGCTGCTCGCGCTGCCCGACGACAAAATTCTGGAATTGCGGGTGTTCGCCGGCTTCGTCGACACCGCCGGGGTGCTGGTCGAGGCGCTCGGCGCCGACGTGCCGGCGGCGGTTGCCCAGCTCGTCCGCGATGTCGATTCGGCGTTCGATTCGCGGCCGGCAACCGCCGCGACTGCGCATTACTGGCTCACCCGGCTGGCCGCCGATATCGCGGCGGTGATCGCTCATTTCACCGCTCCGGCAGGCAACGAAGAAACGCCTTCGGCGGTCAACGAAGCGCACGCATGGGTGCGAGCATTGGCAGGCCAATGCGAAAGCGCCGCCGGTGAATTGAAGCTGTTCGCGCCCTGGCTCGAGCGGCCAGATCTCGAGCGGCTGCTGGTCGAGCTTCCGGCCCTGGTGTCCAACCCGACGTTGCGCGAGCTGGCGCATCTCATGCCCGTGCTGGACACGCAGATCGAGCGCCTGCGCGGTGCCGCGGCGACGACCGCCGAGCGTGAACGGCTGGACGACGTGGCGCGTGAGATCAGCGGCGCCACCGTGTGCGCACAGGAACGCATCGCGGCAATCGGCCGGATCGCGGCGCAATGCGACGACCTCGCGCACATGGATTTCGGCTTCCTCTACGATCGCACGCGTCACTTGTTCGCGGTCGGCTACAACGTCGACGAGCGCCAGCGCGACGGAAGTTTTTACGACCTCCTCGCTTCGGAAGCGCGGTTTTCGAGTTTCGTCGCCATCGCCCGGGGCGGAGTTCCGCAGGAAAGCTGGTTCGCGCTGGGACGGCTGCTCGTGACCGCGGGCGACCGGCCGATCCTGCTCTCGTGGAGCGGCTCGATGTTCGAATATCTGATGCCGTTGCTCGTGATGCCGACCTACGAGAACACGCTGCTCGACGAGACCTGCCGCGCCGCCGTCGAGCGACAGATCGCGCACGGCAGGAAGCTGGGCGTGCCGTGGGGCATGTCGGAGTCGGGCTACAACACCGTCGACGCGAGCCTCAACTATCAGTATCGCGCGTTCGGCGTGCCCGGGCTCGGTCTCAAGCGCGGGCTCGCCGAGGACGTGGTCATTGCGCCCTACGCGACCGTGCTCGCGCTCATGGTCGCGCCGGAGGCGGCGTGCCAGAACCTGGAGCGGCTCGCAGCCGAAGGGCTGGCGGGACGATTCGGGTTGTTCGAGGCGATCGACTACACGCCGGCGCGCCTGCCGCGCGGGCAGTCGAGCGCGGTGGTGCGCTCGTTCATGGCGCACCACCAGGGCATGAGCCTGCTCGCGCTCGGCCATCTGCTGCACGACCGCCCGATGCAGAAGCGGTTCGCGTCCGACCCGCTGTTCCAGGCCACGCTGCTGTTGCTGCAGGAGCGAATTCCGAAGTCGGTCGCTTCATTTCCGCAAATCGCGGACCTCGCGGAAATCCGCTCGAACGTCAGCGAGACGGAAATGCCGGTGCGCGTCATCGCGAACCCGGCGACGGCCGTCCCGGAAGTGCAGCTGCTGTCGAACGGCCGTTACCACGTCATGGTCACCAATGCCGGGGGCGGCAGCAGCCGCTGGAACGATCTTGCGATCACGCGGTGGCGGGAAGACGCCATCCGCGACAACTGGGGCACGTTTTGCTATCTCCGCGATGTCGCGAGCGGCGACTACTGGTCGACCGCGCATCAGCCCGTGGGCAAGCCTGCCGACCATTACGAGGCCATATTCTCGGAGGGGCGCGCCGAGTTCCGCCGTCGCGACCAGGGGCTGGACGTGCACACCGAGATCGCGGTCTCGCCGGAGGACGACATCGAACTTCGCCGGACGCGGATCGTCAACCGCTCGCGTGTCCGCAAGGTCATCGAGGTTACGAGCTATACGGAAGTCGTGCTGGCGACGCCCGCGGCCGACGCCAGTCATCCGGCATTTTCCAACCTGTTCGTCCAGACCGAAATTGCCCGGCGGGAACGGGCGATCCTGTGTACACGACGGCCGCGTTCGCCGACCGAACACGTGCCGTGGATGTTCCACCTGATGGCGGCGCATGGTGCGCCGGCCACCGATGCATCCTATGAAACCGATCGCATGCGATTTGTCGGGCGCGGCAACACGCCCGCGGCGCCGCGGGCAATGCTCGATCCGGCGCCGCTTTCCGGCACCGAGGGATCGGTGCTCGATCCGATTGTCGCGATCCGAATTCTGGTCACGCTCGAGCCTGAGCAGGCCGCGACCATCGACATGGTCTACGGCGTGGCCGCATCACGCGCTGCCGCGACCCAGCTGATTCGGAAATATCAGGATCCGCGGCTCGCGGATCGCGTCGTCGAGCTTGCCTGGACGCACGCCCAGGTCGTGCTGCGCCAGATCAACGCCACCGACGCGGATGCGCGGCTCTATGCGCGTCTCGCCAATTCGATCGTTTTCGCGAACGCGTCGCTCCGCGCCGATCCGGCGGTCATCGCCAGGAATCGCCGCGGACAATCCGGGCTGTGGGGCTACGCGATTTCCGGTGACCTGCCGATCGTGCTGCTGCGCATCGCCGATGCGGCCAACATCGACCTGGCGCGGCAACTGGTGCAGGCGCACGCGTATTGGCGTCTCAAGGGACTGGCCGTGGATCTCGTGATCTGGAACGAAGACCACGCGGGATACCGGCAGTTGCTGCAGGACCAGATCATCGGGCTGATCGCCGCGCGGGTGGAAGCCCAGTTGATGAACAGGCCAGGCGGCATCTTCGTGCGACCGGGCGACCAGATTTCCGAGGAGGACCGGGTCCTCGTCGAGTCGGTCGCGCGCGTGATCATCGCCGACGGCAAGGGCACGCTCGCCGAGCAGGTCGCCGGGCGTGCGTTGCTGGACGTGCGCACACCGAACCTCGTGCCAGCGCGCGAGCGCGCAAGCGAGGCCGTCGCGGCCCCCATGGGCAAGCGAACGTTGATCCTCGAAAACGGCCTCGGCGGATTCACGCCCGACGGAACCGAATACGTCATCACGACGGAACAGGGCTGCCTGACGCCGGCGCCCTGGGTGAACGTGCTCGCCAATCCGCTCTTCGGCACGATCGTGTCGGAGAGCGGCGGGTCGTACACATGGAGCGAGAATGCCCATGAATTTCGCCTCACGCCCTGGAGCAACGATCCGGTGAGCGACACCGGCGGCGAAGCGCTCTACCTGCGCGACGAGGACAGCGGCTACTACTGGTCGGCGACACCGTTGCCGTCACGCGGCCGAACGCCGTACGTCACGCGGCACGGGTTCGGCTACACGGTCTTCGAGCACGACGAGGACGGCATCCGCACGGAGCTCTGGGTGTACGTCGCGCGCGATGCCGCGGTCAAGTTCTCGCTGTTGAACATCCGCAATGCGTCAGACCGTGTGCGGCGGATTTCCGTGACCGGATACGTCGAATGGGTGCTGGGCGACGAGCGGGCGAAATCGGTCATGCACGTTGTTACAGAAAAAGAGGGCACGACCGGCGCGCTTTTCGCGCGCAATCCCTACAGCGCGGATTTCGGGGCGCGCGTGGCGTATTTCGACGTCGACGACGCATCGCGCACGATGACCTGCGACCGCGCCGAATTCATCGGCCGCAACGGTACGCTGGCCGCGCCGGCGGCGATGGCGCGCACGCGCCTGTCGGGGAAAGCGGGGCCGGCACTCGATCCTTGCGCTGCGATTCAGGTGACGCTGGAGCTCCAGCCGGAAGACCAGCGCGACGTGACGTTCAGGCTCGGCGTCGGGCGCAATGCCGATGATGCGCGGCGCCTGGTACAGCAGTTCCGCGGCACGACGGCGGCGAAGGCCGCGCTTGAAGACGTGCGCGGGCAGTGGCAGCGAACGCTCGGCGCCGTGCGCATTGAAACGCCAGACGAATCGCTGAACGTGCTGGGCAACGGCTGGCTGCTGTACCAGACGCTCTCGTGCCGCCTGTGGGCGCGCAGCGGTTTCTACCAATCCGGAGGCGCGTTCGGATTTCGCGATCAATTGCAAGACGCGCTGGCACTGGTCCATGCCGAACCACGGCTGACGCGTGCCCAACTCCTCCTCTGTGCGAGCCGCCAGTTCGTCGAAGGCGATGTCCAGCATTGGTGGCATCCGCCCTCCGGACGCGGCGTGCGAACCCAGTGCTCGGACGACTATCTGTGGCTGCCCTTGGGGATCGCGCGCTACGTGCTCGCGACCGGAGACATGGGCGTGCTGGACGAGCCCGTCGCGTTCCTCGACGGCCGCGCGGTCAATCCCGGCGAGGACTCGTACTACGACCTGCCGGGCCGATCCCCGGAAGTGGCGAGCTTGTACGACCATGGCGTGCGCGCACTCCAGCACGGTCTCCGGTTCGGGAGCCACGGATTGCCGCTGATCGGTTCCGGCGACTGGAACGACGGGATGAACCTGGTCGGGATCGAAGGCAAGGGCGAAAGCGTCTGGCTCGGATTTTTCTTGGGCTCCGTGCTCGCGCAATTCGCCGGCGTGGCGCGCCTCCGCGGCGATCTGGCATTTGCCCGGCGGTGCGATCAGGAAAGGGCCGAGCTCGCCGCAAACATCGAATTGCACGGCTGGGATGGCGAGTGGTATCGGCGCGCGTACTTCGACGACGGTTCGCCGCTGGGGTCGGCGCGCAACAGCGAATGCCGGATCGATTCCGTCGCGCAAAGCTGGGCGGTGCTGTCCGGCATTGGCGAGGCGAGACGCACGCGTTTGGCCATGGATGCCGTTTACACGCATCTCGTCCGGCGCGACGACGCGCTCATCCAGCTGCTGACGCCACCGTTCGACACGTCGACGCAGTATCCCGGCTACATTCGCGGCTACGTGCCGGGGGTGCGCGAAAACGGCGGCCAGTACACGCACGGTGCGATCTGGTCCGTCATGGCGTTCGCGGCACTGGGCGACGCGCCCCGCGCCTGGGAGTTGATGAACATGATCAATCCGGTCAACCACGCTCGCACTGCCGCCGGCGCCGCGACTTATCGCGTCGAGCCGTACGTCGTGGCCGCAGATGTGTATGCGCTGCCGCCGCATACCGGTCGCGGCGGCTGGACGTGGTACACCGGCTCCGCCGGGTGGATGTACCGGCTCATTCTGGAGGCGCTGCTTGGCGTCGAGGTCACGGCCGACAAATTGCGCATCAAGCCCTGCCTGCCCGCGGAGTGGAAGGCGTTCAAGCTGCACTATCGCTATCGGGAAACGCTGTATCGAATCGCCGTTACGCAGGCACCGGACGCCGAGCGCGAGCCCGCGGTGCGGGTGGATGGCGAGTTGCAAGCCGACAACGGCATTTCGCTGGTCGACGACCACGTCCCGCACGACGTCGAAATCGTCGTGCGATCCGCGCCCGGCGGGTAGGCCTGCGCAGTCGCCCATCGACGGCGGCCCGGCGCCCTTCGGGGGCGTCGAAAGAGAGCCACGGCCAACACCCGCGGAGGCCCCGGCCATTGCATCTTTCCCGGCGGCCCGCTATCGTCCGTGACCGGACATCACCCCCCCAAGAGACCCAGGTCCGGGGCGGGGAACAACTGGAGGAGGTGCA
>Ga0209048_10001493_pt1 | contig 23995 bp, 21 predicted proteins | sample FrelakmetCRP12CR_FD_187146 | JGI IMG/M metagenome (GOLD analysis project Ga0209048, IMG submission 187146) | Freshwater lake sediment microbial communities from the University of Notre Dame, USA, for methane emissions studies - CRP12 CR (SPAdes)... | ecosystem: Environmental > Aquatic >... | reverse complement strand
CTTTCTTGGAGGCCCTCTGGGAGATCCTCCTTTTTCCCGGGCTTGCCAACGGCAATCATCGCCTCCACCTGAAAGACGTCGGGAATATTGAGCGCCTTTTTTGCCCTGTCATAATCAAAACCCTGCATGCCATGGACGACCAATGCCTTCAATGAACCTTGAAGTGCTATATTTTCCCAGGCTGCCCCGGCATCGTATGAGTGAGTGCGCGCAGGCTTCTCATTGTAGTCAAAAGTCTTCTTAGAAACAACGACTATCAATACGGCGGCATTTTTTGCCCAGATTTTATTTTGTTCCGTCAAGAGATCTAAGAATACGTGCCAGTGATCTGTGTTCCTGCACGCGTAAATAAACCGCCAAGGCTGGTTGTTATTTGATGACGGCGCCCACCGGGCAGCCTCGAAAAGAGAGAATAAGACGTCTCGGCTGATCTCATCACCTGACATGCTTCGTGGCGACCACCGGTTCAAAAAAATGCGGTCTATGTCGAAATCCGGTCTTCTAAAATCAGAAATATCCATTTTCCCTCTCCTCGCGAAAATTCGCCTATGAATTCAGCAGATGTATTGTTAAGCTATACTCAGGCCTTCCACAGCAACGGCATGAAACTGTGGAAAAGAACCCGTTGATATCTTGGCCTTCCCCCGCCCCGAAGGTAGGATTATGCGTTATGATCCACCGGCATGATCTTATTATGAACCATGATTGTAATGGCTCATTTTCGTGCAATTTGTTATACGTTATATATTGTAATATATACAGCTTTTTTGATTTATTTTTCAGCTAATTTGTTCTATATTTCTAATGCAGTGTGACTAATTCACGAAGAACACTACAGATGTAAGGAGGAGAAAATTGATCCCGAGATATTCAAGAGACAAAATGAATGGCATATGGCGCCCTGAAAATAGATTTCAGACATGGCTCGATATAGAGATATTGGCGTGTGAAGCAATGGCCAGAAAGGGGGATATTCCCGACAAGTCTCTCAAGAATATTAAGGAAAAAGCCGGCGTTGATATAGCCAGGATAGAAGAGATAGAAAAGACGACTAAACATGATGTGATAGCCTTCTTGAGTTCTTTGACGGAGAAGGTGGGAAAAGACGGCAGGTTTATTCATATGGGTCTTACCTCATCGGACATCCTTGATACATCACTAGCCGTTCTACTCAGAGATGCATCACAGATACTCATTGATGATGTGAACATGCTTTTGTCGGTCTTGAAGGGCAAAGCGACAGAGTACAGAAATACATTAATGATAGGGAGGTCTCACGGGATTCATGCTGAACCCATAACTTTCGGTCTGAAAATGACTCTGTGGTACCAGGAAATGGAGAGGAATTTGACACGCCTGGTCCGGGCAAAAGATACGATCAGCTATGGTAAGATTTCCGGCGCCGTCGGAACATTCTCCTTCATCGATCCTTCAATTGAGGAATATGTATGTCAGAAGCTGGGGCTGAAACCTGCGCCCATATCATCGCAGATTATTCAGAGGGACAGACACGCCGAATTTTTTACCACTTTGGCCATAGTTGCGTCTTCTATCGATAAATTCTCACAGGAGATCAGATTGCTTCAGAGAACAGAAGTCAGAGAGGTGGAAGAATATTTCGCGCCCGGACAGAAAGGCTCATCGGCCATGCCTCACAAGCGGAATCCTGTCTTGTCTGAGAACCTGTCCGGACTGGCTCGTCTGATGAGGTCATACGCGCTGGCTTCGCTGGAGGACGTCGCACTTTGGCATGAGCGGGACATTAGTCACTCTTCCGTAGAGAGGGTCATTGCTCCGGACGCTACGACTGTCCTAGATTTCATGCTTGATAGATTTACTGAGTTGGTGCAAAACCTTGTCATCTATCCGGACAGGATGCTTGCAAATCTCAACATGACGAAAGGGGTCATTTTTTCCCAGATGGTGCTGTTGAAACTCATTGAACGAGGGATGTCAAGAGAAGATGCCTATGGAGTTGTGCAGAGAAATGCCATAAGGTCATGGGATGAGGGTACGGACTTTCGGCGATTGCTCTTGGAAGATAACGAGGTGATGTCGTTCATGAACGCAAAGGATATTGAAGACACATTCAGAATCGAGAATTTCCTGAGGCATATTGATTCTATTTTCAAGAGGGTTTTCGGTTAATCTCAGCAAAGCCATAAATGGCATTCTAAATATATACTCACTGTATTTCATTGCATGTCAGTTGGTCCTTGGAAATAACTGTATCTTTCAACCATAAGGCGTCATTTTTTTCCGGATAGTCTATGTTGTAGTGAAGCCCCCTGCTTTCTTTTCTGATTCTGGCGCATCTGATAATTAGCTTTGCCACCGTTGCAATATTACGGAGTTCGATTAAGTCCCTAGTGACGATGAAATTTCTGTAGTATTCATCTATTTCACTGCTGATAAGGTCGATTCGCCGTTGAGCACGTTCGAGTCTCTTATTTGATCGAACAATACCCACATAATTTCCCATAGATCTTCGAACCTCATCCCAATTGTGCGCTACGACTATAGATTCGTCACTTTCCGTTGCCCCTCGAGGATCCCAGGGGGGGATAGAGATCGGATCATCTTTCGTGGTAGAAAATGTTTCTGCGATTCTGACGAATGACCGATGAGCAAATACTACTGCTTCCAAAAGCGAGTTGCTTGCAAGGCGGTTTGCGCCATGAAGCCCTGTACATGCGACCTCACCGCAAGCAAAGAGCCTTTCGATATTAGTTTCGCCGTGATGGTTTACTGACACGCCCCCGCACTGGTAATGAGCTGCAGGAACGACAGGGATCGGATCTCTTGTGATATCAATACCGAAATCGAGACACCTGTTGTAGATATTGGGAAATCTGCTAATTATAAAATTTCTGTCTTTGTGTGTCATGTCGAGCAAAACGTACTCATCCCCGGATTTTTTCAATTCCGTATCGATGGATTTGGCAACAATGTCTCTGGGTGCAAGGCTCTTCATGGGATGATATTTCTCCATGAAAGTGGAGCCATCTTTTAACCTCAAAATACCACCCTCTCCCCTGAGGGCTTCACTGATGAGATAGGATTTCGCTTCGGGGTGGTATAGACAGGTGGGATGAAATTGGATGAACTCCATATTGGCTATTAGAGCGCCCGCCCTGTAGGCCATGGCAATGCCGTCTCCTGTGGCAATGTCAGGATTTGTTGTAATAAGATATACTTTTCCGGAACCGCCAGTGGCCAGAATAATGAATTTCGCCTTGAAGGTATGGACTTGATCGCGTTCCGTATCCAGTATATACGCCCCGAGACACTTCTGGCGGGAGCCATTCTTCCCGCCTAGGACGGCTGATTCCAATATAAGATCAATTCCAATGTGGTTTTCGAAAATTTCTATATTCCTCTTTAAGCTGGCCTTTTCGTGGAGGGCACGTTCTATTTCCTGACCCGTCAAATCCCGCGCGTGCAGGACGCGTCTCATGGAATGTCCGCCTTCTCGTCCCAGATCGTACATGCCGGCGTCATCTTTTCCGGCCCTTGTAAATTCCACCCCCCAGTCTAGAAGTTCTTTTATCCTTTCGGGGCCGTCAATCACGACAAACGTGACGACTTCTCTTTTGCAAAGACCGGCCCCAGCTGAAATGGTATCACTTATGTGGTATTCAAAGCGGTCCGCTTTATCATAAACCGCTGCTATCCCGCCTTGAGCCAGGTTTGTATTTGAATCAGATTTCTCTTTCTTCGTCACTATGGCCACAGTACCGAGATCAGCCGCCTTGATTGCGAAGCTTAATCCTGCGATGCCACTGCCCAATACCAAAAAGTCTGTACTAATTTCCATAATGCGCGATTCCTGAGAATTTTCCGTATTGCTCAAAAGCTATTTACAAAGGTTTCCCATTTCTATATATAATTCCGAAGTAATTGTAAAAAGGAAATTTGCTTGGGGAGGAAGAGATGTATATTTTGGGAATAGAGACATCATGCGATGAGACGGCTGCTGCAGTGCTCCAGGACGGGAAATTTCTTCGTTCCAACGTCATTGCTTCCCAGGTGGATCTGCACAAGATATACGGTGGCGTAGTACCGGAGATCGCATCCCGTAAACACATGGAAATGATCATACCGGTCATATATGAAGCGCTTAATGGCGCTTCCGTAACACTAAACGATATTGAAGGCATAGCGGTAACCAGGGGACCCGGGCTGGTTGGGTCGCTGCTTGTGGGTTTGTCAGTGGCTAAGGCTATTGCATTCGCTTTAAATATACCATTTATAGGAGTGAACCACCTCGAGGGTCACGTAGCATCAATCTTCCTCAGTGAAGAGCATCCCGAATTCCCCTTCATAGCCCTTGTAGTGTCAGGCGGGCATACAAACATATACCTTATGAGAGATTTTCAGGATTTTGACCTGCTGGGCCAAACTAGGGACGATGCTGCGGGAGAGGCATTTGACAAGGCGGCCAAACTCTTGAATATCGGCTATCCGGGAGGTGTTATCATCGACAGGCTGGCAAGGGAAGGAAACCGGAAGTGGATTGAATTCCCCAGGGCCATGAGAGATAGCCTGGATTTCAGCTTCAGCGGCCTCAAAACGTCTCTCCTAGTCCAAATAAAGAAGAGAGAATACCCCTTCACTGAGGATGAGCTGCGGGATGTTGCTGCCAGTTACCAGGAAGCTATCATTGATGTCCTCGTAGAAAAGACTCTTAGGGCTGCTGAGATTAATTCCATATCAAGAATAGTCGTATGCGGTGGGGTTGCTGCAAATAGCCGCCTCAGAGAAAGATTTACCCATGAATGCAGGCTTAAGGATATTCATGTCTACATTCCGCCCCCCGTTTTTTGTACGGATAATGCAGCTATGATTGCCGTCGTCGGCGAACATCTATTGACAAGAGGACTAAGGGACGCTTTAGACCTAAACGCTGTTTCCAGATGGCCTCTGGATTCTTTATTAAAGTAAGGTGCATAGATCCGAGAGTCTCACGAGTGTCGGAAAAGGGAATTATGACTACAGTAAGAAAAATTCTCAGAAATCATGGAATCCGGCCGGTCAAACGCTTGGGCCAGTCTTTTCTTGAGGATAGAAATGCATTAAACAAGATAATCAGAATATCGGACATCCAGGAAGATGACGTCATCGTTGAGATAGGTGCAGGTGTGGGTCTCATGACGGAGTCCATAGCGAAGAGGGCAAGGAAAGTAATTGCGCTAGACATAGATCCGAAAATGGTCGGTATCTTGAGAGAAAGAATGGCAACCTACCATCATGTGGACATTGTCCGGACAGACGTTCTTGAATACGATTTTTCCTCGGCCATCGGTGAATTGCCATCGCGGAAGATTAAAGTTATAGGGAATATTCCCTACAACATTTCCTCACAGATATTATTCCGATTGTTGGCTTACCGGGATCACATATCGTCCATGATTCTCATGTTTCAAAAGGAACTGGCAGACAGGCTTATAGCGAAACCCGGGACAAAGTCTTACGGGGTGCCAACGGTTCTGGTTTCTATGTATTTTCAATGTTCCCGCGAAATGGTGATCCCCCGTCACTGTTTCTATCCCCAGCCTAGGGTAATGTCCTCCGTGCTTAAAATGGTGATCCGGGAAATGCCTCAACTGGATTTGATGGATCATGATTTTTTCTTCAAGATTGTGAAAACAGTTTTTGCCAAAAGAAGGAAAACAGTGTTAAACAATCTCAGGGACCTGCATTTGATGGGTTATTCGGATATGGATGTGGCAAGTGCACTCAAGGACTCAGGTGTCGATGGTGCAAGAAGAGGTGAGACGCTAACGGCTGAAGAAATCGGTCGATTGTCTAACTCCCTCTATTCAATAAAAATGCCTTGACACGAACCTGTTATTTTGTTAGGGACATTCGGCCGCTTGGATCCGGTTGCGGACTGAGACGGGGGGTAAAATGAAGGACATGCTACGCGGATTATATATGAAGCCTCACGTCTCTGACGTAGAGGCTTTTTTATGCATACGGGATAGAGATGAAGATTATTAGTTCCATCAGTGAAATGCAGGTATTCTCCGAATCCGCCAGAAACGCAGGACAGAAAATATCCTTCGTTCCTACAATGGGCTATTTTCACGATGGCCATTTGAGCTTGATGAGAGAAGGAAGACAGCGGGGGAACTGCTTGGCTATAAGCATCTACGTCAACCCGACGCAATTCGGTCCGAGCGAAGATTTTGAAAAATATCCGAGAGATTTTGAGAGAGATAAAGACCTGGCTGCCGGTGTAGGCGTTGATGTGATCTTCTATCCAGAAGATAAAGAGATGTATCCTGAACTTTATCAGACCTATGTTAATGTTGAGAACGTTACGCAGAACCTCTGTGGGAGTTCCCGGCCCGGGCATTTCCGCGGCGTCACAACGGTCTGTGCAAAACTTTTCAATATTGTCAAACCACACTATGCAATCTTCGGCAGGAAGGATTTCCAGCAGCTTATAGCAATTAAGAGAATGGTTTTGGACCTTAATATGGATCTCGAAATTGTCGGTATGCCGATAGTCAGGGAGCCTGATGGTCTTGCTATGAGCTCGCGGAATGTGTATTTGACAATAGAGGAAAGGGAGGCGGCTCTGAGTCTGAGCCGTTCCTTAAAGATATCAAAAGAGATGTATGATGGGGGGCAAAAGGATGTCAGCGCAATCCTGGAGCAGGTGAGAAAGTACATAGAGGGGCATTCCTATACGAATATCGATTATGCTAAAATATGCGATACAACTACCATTAAGGATATTGGACGTATTGAGGGGGAGGCTGTTTTAGCCCTTGCTGTCAGGATTAATAAGACGAGACTGATAGACAACTATGTATTCGGGACTCAGCTTGACATATAATGTTTACTTAGAATGGTGAAGTTCAGTTTTCCTGGAGGAAGGTGGACACAACATGCAAAGGTTTATGCTCAAATCAAAGCTGCACAGGGCGACAGTTACTGATGCTAACCTCCATTATGAAGGTAGCATCACAATTGATAAGAGACTTATGAATGCTGCGGATATAGTGCCCTATGAAAGAGTTGACATATATAACGTCTCCAACGGGGAGAGATTTTCCACTTACGTAATAGAGGGCAAGCAGGATTCCGGTGTCATATGTCTAAATGGAGCCGCGGCATGGAAAGCTTCCAAGGGTGACATTGTTATTGTTGCGAGCTACGCTGCCGTTGACGAACCTTTACCAAAGAAGTGGCGTCCTAAATGTATTTTTTTGGACGATAAGAACAGGGTCAAGAAAGAGAAGTAGTATTCACAAGAGCTTTACTGAATAGACAACAATTCCAGATCTGATTTTTATGAGGGGTTTTGGTGTGGTTGCACCTAACCCCTTTTTAAATAGCAGTTGAAAACAGTCCAACTTTTTGTTAAGTAAACGTACTTTTAAAATGGCATGAAGGTCACCAAACATTGAAGAAGAAACTGAAGCAGATTTTTTTAACAGGCCTTGCTGTTATTGTCCCTATAGGATTGACACTTTATATCCTTTTCTTTCTCATAGATATCATGGATAATCTGCTTAGGATTATCCCGTTAAGATATCATCCTGACACGTTACTCGGTATCCACATTCCCGGCCTGGGAACTATTGTAACTGTGATTTTGATTTTCCTCTGCGGCCTCATCACAGCGAGTTACGTAGGCAATAAAATAGTCCAATCTGGAGAAGACCTTCTTTATAGGATACCGTTTGTAAGGAATATTTATCAGGCTATCAAACGATTCTCCGATACCATGGTTATGGACAGGAGAAGCAGTTTCAAGCGTGTTGTACTGGTAGAATTTCCTAGGAAAGGTTTATATACAATTGGTTTTGTGACAGGCAAGCCAAATTTGGAGTTTAAGAAGGAGCCGGGGCAGAACTATATCAGTGTTTTCTTGCCGACGACGCCCAACCCGACATCGGGATACCTTATTATTGTACCCGAAGATGAATTGGTTGAGGTGCATATGTCGGTTGAAGAAGCCTTAACATATATTATTTCTGTCGGCATCGTAACGCCGTCGGAGCGTGCGAGAAGGAAGGATAAAATTGACGAGTTGAATTAGATTTAATAATAACAACAGACATTTTTCCTTGATGACTATGTCTGGGAAAAGACCGACATGGTCGAAGCCTTGAGAGAGGCTGCATCGGTATAAACATAAAGTTGTCAAGCCTAAGACACGGGGTGGAGGATCTCATGACATATCTGAAACTTATCAAAAATTTACCGTACAAAATAGCAGACATCGGTCTTGCCGACTGGGGACGGAAAGAGATTGAACTTGCCGAGAATGAAATGCCCGGACTCATGGCCGTAAGGGCGAAATATGGACCTAAAAAGCCACTGAAGGGATTGAAGATCGCTGGCAGCCTGCACATGACAATCCAGACAGCCATGCTTATAGAGACGCTCAAAGAGCTTGGCGCGGACATCAGATGGGCATCATGCAATATTTTCTCGACTCAGGATCACGCGGCCGCGGCAATTGCAAAGGCAGGATCTGCGGCTGTTTTTGCTTGGAAGGGGGAAACGCTGGAAGAGTACTGGTGGTGCACGGAACAGGCTCTGACATGGCCTGACGATTCCGGCCCCAATCTGATTGTCGATGACGGAGGAGACGCAACGCTCTATATTCATCAGGGCGTTAAATATGAAAAGAATCCTACATTACTCGAGCGAAAATACGATAATAGAGAATTACAGATCATTGTAGAGCGTATGAAGTACTCGGTGCACCGGAATCCGAAACATTGGCAAAAGGTTGCTTCGGGAATTATTGGCGTGTCTGAAGAAACGACAACGGGTGTTCACAGACTTTACCAGATGGCGCAAGCGGGGGAACTAATGTTTCCGGCCATCAATGTCAATGATTCGGTCACGAAGTCAAAATTTGATAATCTGTATGGCTGCAGGGAATCGCTAGCCGATGGTATTAAGCGGGCAACTGATGTCATGATTGCGGGTAAGATGGTTATCATCTGCGGATATGGAGATGTTGGCAAGGGATGCGCGCAGTCAATGAGGGGTTTTGGAGCACGTGTGGTCATCACCGAAATAGATCCGATTAGCGCTCTTCAGGCAGCCATGGAAGGTTATGATGTGAAGACGCTCGACGATGTTGTCTCGAAGGGCGATATTTTTATTACGGCCACGGGCTGCTGCAAGGTGATCACCGGCAGGCATATGAACAGAATGAAAAATGAGGCCATTATATGCAATATAGGCCACTTTGATAACGAAATAGACATGCAATATTTGGAGAAAAGCAAAGGTTGCAAAAGGGAAAACATAAAGCCCCAGGTCGATAAGTGGACGCTCAAGTCCGGTCGTTCAATTATTGTCCTTGCGGAAGGAAGATTGGTAAACCTCGGCTGTGCTACGGGTCATCCAAGCTTTGTCATGAGCACCAGTTTTACCAATCAGTGCCTTGCTCAAATTGAACTTGCATCCGGGAAATATAAAGTTGGCGTACACACCTTGCCGAAAAAGATCGATGAAGAGGTAGCAAGACTTCATTTAAGAAGACTAGGAGCCAAGCTATCAAGATTGACAAAAGAACAGGCCGATTATCTTGATGTTCCCATAGCGGGACCCTTCAAACCCGATTATTACCGCTACTAGGAAAGCGGGAATAAAGGACGGGCATCAGGTCTTAACGCGTAAGAACATGATAACTGATGCGACTCCGAAGACAATATTTGCAAACCATGCGGAAAGAAAGGGCGGTATTGACCCGGAGCGGCCAATGGACATGGAGAAGGCGTGGACAATCCAATAGGAGAATCCTATGATAATGCCAACGCCGATGCTCTGCATGACGCCGCCGCTTCGCTCGGTCCTTATGAGTGAAAAGGAAATACCAATCGTAATAAGAATGATGATGACGAGGGTAAATGCGATCTTGCCGTGCATATCAACTAAATATCGTGTCGCATCGTACCCCTCGGCCTGAAGCTTCCTGATGTAGTTTTTTAGTTCAACAAATCCCATCTGTTCAGCATTTTTTTGAACGAGGTTGAAATCCGCTGGTTTCTCCGGGAGGTCTATCACTTTAGAGGAAACCCACTCTAGTAAGGGGAATTCGCCTCCAAAGCGCGTTATCAAGAGATTGTAAAATACCCACTTGTTATCTTTCCATTCCGCTTTTTCTGCGTCGATACGCGCCGTCAGCGTAAAGTTCTTATCGAAATAATTTATCGTAATTCCCTGAATAATATTCGTTTTAGGATCAAAAATCCGGAAATTGTATATGCCGCTTTGTCCTCTGTACCAGAGTTGGTTCTGTTTAAATGTTCCCAGGGGTTCGCGCTTCTGCACTTCCACATATACAATGTTGCCGGCCTTTTGGTCGCAGTATGGTGTAACAAGTTCACTATTGAGGAAGGCCAATATACATATCAGCAAAGATAGAATAAACACGGGCAGGGACATCCTATAGAGGCTGATGCCGTTTGCTTTCATGGCCAGGACCTCGGAATTTCTTGCAAGGGTGCTGAAAGTTAAGAGAGCGGTGAGCAGTACCGTGGCGGGAATAGTCTGTGAAATCATCATGGGGATCATGAAAAAGAAATATGATAGGATCTGCATGAAGGAGGCATTGTTGCTCAAGAACATTCTTATGCGTTCAAAAAATTCAACAATCAGGAAGAGTGACGTGAACAGCGCTAGGACAAGGACAAACAGCCTGATAAACTCTTTCGTTACGTATCGATCTAAAATAGTCATGAATCAATTCTCTTTGCACACTTGCTCATCAGCTGCTTCAAATAGGCTCCGATGGGTATTTCTAGGCGAAAGGGCCTGTCATTTGCCGCCCTGATCAAAAGATAAAATCCAACAATACAGAATATGATATTGGGAGACCACGTTCCGATAAGAGGTGAGAGCCTTCCTGTTTCTACGAGGGCCTCGCCGCCAAGACGTATGATGTAATAAATAAATACTATGATAAGGCCGAGAGTAAACCCCCTTGATCTGACAGCCCTGTGTGCCCTGATACTCAAAGGAATTCCCAGAATGCCGAAGACTATGCATGAAAGAGGAGTTGTGATCGTCTTATAATATTCAATAGCCATTTCTCTGAAAACTGCATCTTCCGAACCAGCCGTTTTAAGCTTCTGAGACAGTTCCCAGATCGTCATCTCGTTACTGTCCTTCGCGTTAACGTTTCTTGCTTCAGCGATAGACGACTCAATATCGAGATTTACGTCATATGAACTGAAATTCATTTTTCGATAGTTCTTCAGCATTTTGTCGACCGTATGGGTGCTGCCGTTTTCCAGTCGCAGGGTTATTGTCATTAGTGAGGGGTCGGATACAAGAAAAGCTTTCTCCGCTATAATGGTGCTAGGTTCCTTGCTGATTCTTGTATCTGAGATGATGACTCCCTCCATGTAATCGCCGTGAACAGGAATACTTTCTGCGTAAAGAAGGATTCCTTTGAAATCGTCGTTGAACACTTTTTCTTTAATGCCGACGCTCGCTTTTTTCTTTGCGACGTTAAAGAGCAAATTTTTCGTCGCATATTTGCTGTGGGGTACTAAAAAAAGACTCGTGACAGCCGTTATGATAAAGGCTATTAATGAAGCAAGAGCAACAGGGCCTAGGAGTTTGTATAGGCTCATGCCTGACGCCTTTAGAATGGTTAATTCGTTGTCACCGGAAAGCCTCCCCAATCCAATCAGTATCGATATCAGTAGAGATATGGGAATGGTCAATATTAGAAATGACGGTGTTAACAGCAAAAAAAGCTTTGATATATCGATGAAACTGACGCCTTTATTGACCATGAGGTCCATGAGCTGTATGATTTTACCCATAAGAAGGACAAATGTCAGAACAAAGAGAATGAGGAAAAATGGATAGGCTATTTCCTTGAGGATGTATCGATCTATAATCTTAAACATAAGCGAAGATGGGAATTAAGTCTTTATTTGATGGCAGAGACTAACATGGATTTGAAGATGTTTGTCAAGAAAAAGATTGTACGGCTCATACCCAAGAGCATAGCGCATGCGGGGGAAACATTTATACGTTTCTCATTTTAATCCTCATCGTTTCTATTTGATACTTATATCGTTCATTGACCTTATCTCAGAAATCTGCTAGTTAAAGCCTGTCAGCTGACCAAGTGAAATGACAGCTGTTGCTTAACCTACCAGTGAGGTAACGCCCTGTGATAGACCTGCATACTCATTCGATTTTCAGTGACGGTGAGCTGATTCCATCAGAACTGGCAAGGAGGGCCAAGGTCGCGGGATATAGTGCCCTTGCCATAACCGATCACGGTGACCATTCCAATTTCGATTTTATTATTTCCCGGCTTATTAAGGTATGTCAGAAGTTAACAGATGCCTTTGCAATACAGGTCATACCAGGTATAGAGCTTACCCACGTTCCTACTGTATACATTTACGATCTTGCCGTGGAAGCGAGACAGGCGGGAGCGAAGATGATTGTGGTTCACGGCGAAACCATTGTTGAACCGGTTATGGAAGGTACCAACATGGCTGCCCTAAAAGCTCCCATTGATATACTCGCGCATCCAGGTCTGATAACTGAAGAAGAGGCAATGGAGGCGGCAAAAAATTCAATATGCCTCGAAATTACTACCAGGAAGGGACACAGTTTGACAAATGGACATGTCGCCAAGATGGCCCGCCAAGCGAAAGCCAGTCTAATTCTGAATAGCGACACCCACTCCCCTCATGATCTTGTTAATGGTGTCATGGCCAGGAAGATTGCGATGGGTGCAGGTTTGGCCGAGGCAGAAAGTTTAGCCATGTTTCGTAATTCGAAAACCCTACTTAAGAAAGCATTGGAGGCATAAAGACGGATTCCGCAGGATAGTCACTAATGTCTCCGTGGGAGAAAGTTCATTGCACACCTGTTTATGATATTCCTTTCCCACATATCGTTGTGAAACTCGATTGAATGTTGGCAAGAGATTGTCAAAAAAATCTCATTATTGCCGAGAGTGTTCCTGTATCCCCATCTTACCCCGGAAGCTGACAATGTCATGTAGCTTCTTAATCAAGAAGCAAATCTTTAAAGAAGGCTGATGTCGGATAACGGGAGATGCCATGAGTCTCTCGACCCGCCGCGATTTATTGCAGTTTCCTTGTGGAGGGACGGTATTTTTAGGAATCTGTGCACGTAATGTCACAGAATTGCGAGCACTTGGCGAGGGAGAAAAGGGATAGATCAAGATAGAAAAAAAACTATTTTTTGTCTTGATTATATCAATATATAGTAGTATGATCGCCTCCTACCCCAATATATTGGGGTAGAATAATTGCACTGAAACAAGAATTTCATCGCGGAGCCAAGGAGGGGGCATCTTATGCATGGAAAGATAAGAAAGAGGGATGGCCGGCTAGTAAAATTTAATGCAGAAAAGATAACCAATGCCATTGAGAAGGCTGGGGCCGCAACAGGTGAGTTTGATAAAGCCATAGCGAGAAAACTCACGATAAAAGTCCTTAACTTAGCGGAGAAAATCTTCGACGACAAGGTAATGACAGTGGAAGAGTTTCAGGACATCGTTGAAGAGGTTCTTTTATCTTCTCCTTATCGTCGAACCGCTAAATCTTATATAATCTATAGGGATCAGCACGCCAGATTAAGGGAAATTACCAATAAAATGGAGGTTGATTTAGTCGATCAGTATCTTAAGAAGAAAGACTGGAAGATTAATGAAAACAGCAACATGGATTATTCTTTGCAGGGTTTGAATAACTATATATCTTCCGAAGTGAGTAAGGTCTACTGGTTGAATGAGATTTATTCTCCGGAAATCAGAAAAGCACACACGGATGGCGATTTTCATATCCATGATTTGAGTCTTCTTTCTGTATACTGCGTCGGGTGGGATCTTTATGATCTTCTTATGGAGGGATTTAGGGGGGTCTCCGGTAAGGTTGAGAGCAAGCCTGCTAAGCACCTTCGCAGTGCCCTCGGGCAGGTCGTTAATTTCTTTTATACCCTTCAGGGGGAAGCGGCAGGCGCTCAGGCTTTTTCCAATTTTGATACCCTTCTGGCGCCTTTCATAAGGTACGACGGTTTAAGTTATAGTGAGACAAGGCAAGCACTACAGGAATTTATATTTAATATTAACGTCCCGACGAGAGTGGGTTTCCAGACCCCGTTTACAAACGTCACCTTGGATGTGACAGTGCCGAAATATTACGCCGATCAAAGTGTGATTATTGGAGGCAAACCGCAGAAAGAGACGTACAAGGATTTTCAGGAGGAGATGAACCTCTTCAATAAGGCTTTCCTTCGGGTCATGGCTGACGGAGATGCCAAGGGCAGGGTTTTTACTTTTCCCATACCAACATATAACATAACAAAGGAATTCAAGTGGGAGGATCGTAATCTTGATGACTTATGGGAAATGACGGCCAAGTACGGGGTGCCCTATTTTTCGAATTTCATAAACTCAGACATGAACCCGGAGGATGCGAGGAGCATGTGCTGCAGACTTCGTATTGATAACAGGGAATTGGAGAAAAGGGGAGGGGGTCTATTCGGCTCAAATCCATTAACGGGTTCTATTGGCGTGATTACGGTGAATATGCCGAGAGTTGGCTACCTGTCTAAAACAGAAGACGAATTTATGGAACGTCTGGAAAAGCTCATGATCATTGCCAAGGAGAGTTTGGAGACCAAGAGAAAGGTACTGGAAAAATTTACTGAGGGAAACCTCTATCCTTACACAAAACATTATCTGAGAGATATAAAGAAACGCTTTGGCGAATTTTGGAAAAATCACTTCTCAACAATTGGGCTTGTCGGCATGAATGAAGCCTGTCTCAATTTTTTGGGTAAGAATATAGCATCTGAGGAAGGGCAGAAATTTACTTTGAAGATATTGGATTTCATGAGAAACAGGCTTATAGAATTCCAGAAGGAAACGGGAAACAACTATAATCTTGAATCGACTCCTGCGGAAGGCACTTCATACCGCCTTGCAAAAATTGATAAGGCAAAATATGCAGACATCATCTGCGCCAATCAGGATATATATGCGCAGAACAGCGGTGAACCCTTTTACACTAACTCTACGCAGCTGCCTGTGAACTTTACGGACGATATATTTGAAGCCCTTGATTTGCAAGATGAAATACAGGCGAGGTACACGGGGGGAACCGTTTTCCACGCATATGCAGGAGAAAGGATTGATGATGCATCAGCGGTAAAGACATTTGTGCGCAAGGTATGCACTGAGTATCACTTGCCCTATGTTACGTTCACGCCCACATTTAGTGTTTGTCCCTCGCATGGTTATTTAAGCGGCGAGAAAGAGACATGTCCCATTTGTATGGAAGCCTGTGAGATATATTCACGTGTGGTCGGTTATCTGCGACCTGTTAAACAATGGAACTTGGGGAAACAGGAAGAATATAGAGGGAGGAGGGTTTTCAGTTTTTAGAAGATGCAGATTGGCGAGTTGCAGAAGGTATCATTGATCGAATATCCCGGGGAAATAAGTGCAATCGCATTTACGCAGGGCTGTAACTTCAGGTGTCCCTACTGTTATAATCCGGAATTAGTGGATCCAGATCTCTATAGGGAATGTATCTCGGAGGAAGTAGTATTTTCTTTCTTAGAAAGACGTAAGGGCAAGCTTGATGCGGTGACAATTACAGGAGGCGAGCCCACAATACAACATGACTTGATCGACTTTATAAAGTGTGTTAGAAAAATCGGGTATTTAATTAAATTAGATACGAACGGTTCCTATCCTGATGTGCTGGAAAAATTAATCAGTGGTCAACTTGTGGACTATATTGCCATGGATATAAAGGGGCCGCTCCATAAGTACAAGACAGTGACAAAGTCAAAGATTGATGAGGATAAAATCAGACAGAGTATAGAAATGATCATGAAAGCAGGCGTGCCTTATGAGTTTCGCACAACCATCCCCAAGAAACTTCTACACGAAGATGATCTTTTGGAGATGGGGAAGCTACTGAGAAATGCCAGCCGTTACATATTGCAGCAGTTTATTCCCACAAGAACTCTTGATAAACAATTTCTGAAGTATGAAGCGTATTCGCGGGAAGAGATGGAATACTTCAGAGAGAAACTCAAGAAAGATGTACCTGTTGTCCGATTGAGATAGATGATGCAGTAAGATGAATACCACAAAAGGACTTATGGCAAAGTGCGCCTGTGTCGCTTCTCATTCTTCCCTCCCCGAGCTTATATCAAACTATGCAGAGTATTTTTTATGCCTCGTTTCCCGATGAGCCTATCCTGAAATTGTTGAAAGGCGCGCTTCGAATATTGTATTTTTTTAAGGCATACATCTTCCACTGAGCATTTGAATTTTTTCGAGGGTGTCATATGGACAAGGATAAGAAAGCAAGGCCTGTTTGTGAAAACGAAAACGACCAAGTCAATATATTATTGAGCAAACTCGCGCCGGAAGTTAAAGAATTCTTGGAAAAACAGATTGATCAGATCAGGCGGTTAAATCAGATAGGGACGGCTCTATCGGCGGAAAAGAACCTGGACAAGCTTTTGGAAATGATTGTTGATGAGGCGAGAAAGTTTACAAATGCTGATGGCGGCACTCTGTATATCATGTCTGACGATGAGGAGGAACTCCACTTCGCCATTGTGCAGAACACTTCTTTAAATGTCCGAATGGGGGGAACGGGCGGAAAAATTACCTGGCCGTCTGTAAGGTTAAAAAATCTCGATGGGAAGCCCAATCAGGCCAATGTTTCTGCATATGCCGCCATTACAGGTCAGGTAGTCAACATTTCAGACGTCTATCACGCAGAGGGGTTCAATTTTGAGGGCACCAGGAGATTCGATGCAGAAACGGGATATCGCTCGAAGTCCATGCTCGTAGTTCCCATGCGAAATCATGAAAATGACATTATCGGTGTTTTGCAGTTATTGAATGCCCAAATTGAAGGGGAGACGGAAGTCATCTCATTTTCAATAGAAAATCAGAAAATGACAGAGTCATTAGCGTCGCAGGCGGCTGTTGCCATTTCCAATAGTCGCCTAATACATGATCTTGAAAACCTGTTAGAATCTTTCATCAGAACGATTGCTACTGCGATTGATGAGAAATCTCCTTACACGGGCGGTCATGTTCGTCGCGTTTCAGAGCTGACTATGGCCATTGCAGACAAGATAAATAGGAGCGCGGAGGGGCCATATGGGGGTATCTCCTTTGATGAAGATGAATTGAAGGAACTCCGCATCTCCGCCTGGCTTCATGACGTTGGCAAGATAACTACGCCAGAATATGTTGTCGATAAGGGGAAAAAACTTGAAACAATATATAACAGGATGGAAGCATTAAAAGAAAGGTTTGAAATCCTGAGAAGGGACAGTGAGATTAAAAAGCTCAAAAACGGAAATACAAAGAGAAATAGGAATAGTGTGGAGAAGACGATTGACACCGCTGCTAAAGAAGAAATGGATTTGGATGCAGACTACGAATTCCTTACAGATATTAATACTGGAACAAAATTCATGGATGAAAAGATGCTTGACCGACTGAAAAATATAGCAGGGAGGAAATGGAATCTGGGCGGAGATCTGCTAAATTTGCTCAGCGATGATGAGGTATACAATCTGAGCATTCCCTTAGGGACTCTTACTGACAAGGAGAAAGAGATCATCAAGAATCACGTTACTGTTACCCATAAGATGCTCTGTCAACTCCCGTTTCCTAAGAAACTGAGGCACGTTTCCTATTATGCCTCTTCCCATCATGAGAGGATGGATGGCGCCGGTTATCCCTTTGGATTAAGGGGAAATGAGATTCCCCTCCAGGCTCGAATCATTGCACTTGCGGATGTCTTCGACGCATTAACCGCAAAGGACAGACCGTACAAGAAGGAAAAGACTCTATCGGAAGCGATTAAAATAATGGGATATATGGTTAAGGATAATCATATTGATAGAGACCTCTTCGAACTGTTTATCAAGGAACGGATTCATCTGGACTATGCAAGGAAGGAACTGACGCCGAACCAGATTGACATGTCCTGAATAAATATTCTTCAGACCCTTACCGTTTTATTGACTTTAGTTCCTTTTCTATCTCCTGAGATTTTTCGCCATTTGCGGGGAAATACTTCAAGGCTTCCTTGAAGTGGAACAGGGCGCTATCCATCTTTTTTTTCTTCTTAAAATAAACGCCAAAATAGTAGTGAGAATCGCCAGGATTGTTTGTCTTGCCGTATGCCATAGCAATACTGTAGTATATATCTGCATCAGTTATATTTTTCTTTTCGATTTTCTTATAAAGACTCAAGGCTGCTGTGTAATCACCCTGCAATTCGTAAGACCTGCCCAGGTAGAGCAAAGTATCGAGATCGTCTTCTTTAAGGCTCAATGCCTTGCGAAGGAAGACGATTGCGTCTGTAGATCGACCGAGCTTGAAGTAAAGAATTCCTACATCCCTGGCTATATCCTGATCATCGGGAGACAGGCTTATGGCTTTACGAAAATTGATCAGGGATTCATCAGTTCGTCCGAGCTTTTCCTGTGTTACTGCAATCCCGTAAAGGGAATCGACGTTATTTGGGTTTTTTTGCAGATCATTCTGAAAATAATGAAGACTCGAATCGAGGTTCTTTTCTCCAAACATAAGTATGGTTTGCACTCTTTTTAAATTCCCGATAATACTTTCGCGTCCTTTTTGGGTATATGAAATCTGAAGAAGGGCATCTACATAGCTGATCCTTTCATCGGTACCCGGATGGGTGAGGAAATATGAGGGTATATTGCTGGAGTAAAAGTCATACCTCCTCATCAACTTCAAAAAATCCAGCATGGCCTTGCCGTCGTATCCTGCACTGACCAGGTAGAACATACCCAGCCTATCCGCCTCTTCCTCGTGTTCGCGACTATATTTTAGACTGAGGGTTGTAGCCGTAGCCAAAGAGAAGCTGGCAACAGCGGCGGTGAGATCCCCCCCGCCTCCAAGAAATGCGCCGGCAAGAATTGCGGCGAGGGTAGCCATGCCTACCTTCTGCGATTTTTCTATGATACTTGCTACATGCCTTTTATTTATATGCGCTATTTCATGTGCAAGTACGGAAGCTAACTCACTCTCCGTTTCAACCAGGGTGATTAAGCCTCTATTAACATATACATAGCCGCCGGGCGTGGCAAAGGCATTTATTGCTGAACTCTTGATCACCGAGAATCGAAATTCAAAAGGAGCCTTGTCACTTTGGGCAAGCACTTTATTTCCCAAATGACTGATGTAGGTGTCTATTTTCTGGTCATGCATCAAGACACCACTCTTGTCTAGCCTCTCATAGAATTCTTTTCCGAGTTTTCTTTCATCTTCAATAGTAAAAGAAGCATACGCTAATCCAGCAGCCTGAAAGATGAGAAACATAATAATGGCAGGGATGATTCCAGTGCCCTTGCCTCGGACGATATAAAATCGATACAATAGTTAACCTCTTAAGAAAGTATCATTTGATTATAGGCGCTTTTCTCTCTGGGCATATATCAAAAGGTTATTTTCGTTTTAACTCTTTTGGCAATCATAATCAAGTCATCGTTTATTTGTCGTCATGGCGACGAGAAGGCGATCGCAGTTGACATATGTTAGTATTTAATATTGTTAAGGGTTGACCAATATGCTATAGCGCTGATGTATCAATGCAAGTCACGTTGGATGCGTTCGTCTTCGAGATGGGCTTAGAAGCATTTGTAAAGGTAGTTAACTATGAAGAAGCAGTTCATTGTCACGATCGACGGTCCTGCCGGTGCGGGAAAAAGTACAGTTAGCAAGGCCCTTGCAAGAAAATTGTCATATATTTATCTGGACACTGGCGCTCTCTACAGGGCGTTTGCCTATAAGGTTCTCAAAGAAGGGATTTTGCCCCACGATGAAAAGGAACTTGCCGACTTATGTTCTCGCATAAAGATAAATGTTAAGAACATAGATGGCAACTTGAGTGTCTTTATCGATGGTGAAAATGTAACGAAGAGGATAAGGAGTGAGCAGGTAGGTCTTGTTGCGTCAACGGTTTCGGCAGTTTCCGCAGTCAGGGATAGACTGCTGTCAATTCAGCGCGATGTTGGCGAAGAGGGCGGTGTTGTGGCCGAAGGTAGGGATATGGGGACAGTGGTTTTTCCAAATGCCGATTATAAGTTCTACCTGGATGCGGACGTGGAAGAAAGGATTAGAAGGCGCTACAGTGAACTGCGCGTGCAGGGCAGCAGTTCAGACTATAAGAGAATTGCAGCTGACTTGGTTGCCAGGGACCATCAGGATCAGGAGAGAGACATAGCCCCTTTGAAGGCTTCTGAAGATGCAATTATTGTCGACTCTACGAGGATGAGTGTCTTAGAAGTCGTTGAGAAGATGATTTCTATAATTAAGGGTACATGCGAGTTGAGTCGGTCACGCAAATAGCTGATGCAGCTTGAATTTTAACTACACTAAATTCATAGGATATTCTGCGCAAACTAAACTGAAGCGAGAAATTTTGAATTAGCTTGATATTTCATAATCCGTATGTTAGTTGATTTTGTCTTAAGAAAGTTTTTATAAAATCCAGGGGGTAACGGTTTAATGGTTAACAGTAATAACTCAATATCTAAAGAGCATGTTGATAGCGGGATGGTTGACGAGAAAGCATCGGCAGAAAAAGCAGTTCCTAAAAAGGCCGCCGGCAAGGAAGAGGATATCGGATTTAGAGAATTATATGAGCAGAGTCTGCAGAGTGTCCAGCTTGGACAGATCGTAACAGGAAAGGTGGTCCAGATAAACAGTGACGTCCTCATGGTTGATGTCGGCTGGAAAACGGAAGGTTATATCCCGGCAAGGGAATTGAAGGATGAGGAAGGGAATATTTCTTTTGTTGTTGGTGACGAACTGGAGGTCCTAGTAGACAGAAGGGATACGGATGGAAATCTGGTCTTGTCGAGAGATAAGGCTGTAAAGATTAAAGTATGGGATGATGTTAAGAATGCGTGTGAACATAATATTCCCGTAAAGGGTACCGTAATAGAGAGAGTTAAAGGTGGACTCTCAGTGGATATTGGAATATTTGCCTTCCTCCCGGGTTCTCAGGTGGATGTACGTCCAGTAAGAGACCTCGACAAATACGTGGGGCAGACATTGATGTTTAATGTTCTCAAGTATGACAGGAAGAGAAACAATGTTGTGCTCTCCAGAAGATCTATTTTGGAGCAGGAAAGAATTGCGGCAAAGAGGGAGACCCTCGAAGGTGTCGAGGAAGGAAGGATCATGGAAGGGGTTATAAAAAATATAACCGATTACGGACTCTTCATTGATTTAGGTGGGATTGATGGTCTCCTCCATGTTACGGACATTTCATGGGGAAGAATTACTCGACCGTCCGATAATTTTTCCAAAGGCGATAAGATAAAAGTGAAAGTCCTTTCTTTCGACAGGGAGAAGGAGCGGGTTTCCCTGGGTCTTAAGCAATTGATGGACAATCCGTGGGAGATGATTGAGAAGAAATATGCCGTGGGATCAGTGATTGAGGGTAAAGTAGTTAATCTCACGGATTATGGCGTCTTCATAGAAATGGAACCAGGTGTGGAAGGCCTCGTGCATATAACGGAGATGTTCTGGACAAGAGAGATTAAACATCCATCCAAGGTATTATCCATGGGTGAAACTGTAAAGGTTATGGTTCTGGATGTAAATCCCGAGTTAAAGCGCATTTCGCTGGGACTAAAACAGACAACTGAGAATCCATGGGAGGCGCTCAAGCAGAAGTACCCAGAGGGTAGTATCGTAAAAGGAGTCATACGTAATATCACTAATTTCGGTTTTTTTGTTGGTATTGAGGAAGGCATCGATGGTCTTGTCCACGTATCCGACATTTCCTGGAAGCAGAATATAAAACATCCTTCGGAATTGTACAAGAAGGGCCAGGAAGTTGAGGCAATGGTCTTGAATATTGACGTTGCAAACGAAAAATTTTCCCTGGGAATAAAGCAGGTGGACAAGAACCCCTGGGATGAGAGAAATTTCATTTATTCTACAGGGTCAATCATTAATGGAAAGGTGACCAATGTAACGGACTTCGGTATTTTTGTAGAATTGGAAGAAGGCGTGGAAGGCTTGGTTCATATTTCGGAATTGAGCCACAAAAGGGTTAAATCTGCATCAGAGATATATGCAGTTGGCGACGTAGTATCGGCAATCGTTAAGAGCGTGGATTTACAGAATAGAAGAATCAGGCTGAGTATAAAGGACTATGAATCGGCAACTGAGGGGCCTTCTTCGGTCACGCAGTACCTAAACAACAAAGAAAATGTTGGTTCAAATCTTGGAAAAGTATTGGCTGAAATGAAAATGGCAGAGAATGACAAGGGATGATGTCAAGCCGTGAGAAGACACCCTGTTATATTTGGAATATTCCTTCTGTTTCTTATTGTAACAGCCTTCTTTCTGCTCGTCTATGTTTTAGGTTCGTCGACGGAAGACAGGCATTCATTTGCTCTTGACAATAAGGTAGGCATCGTAAAAGTCGAGGGTTTCATTGGGGATACGCGTGATGTTGTTGAACAGTTGAATCAATTTGGTAAAGACGACGCCATAAAAGCGGTAGTTTTGAGAATTGATTCGCCAGGCGGTGGAGTCGCTTCGTCACAAGAGATATATGCGGCGGTGACTGACCTGAAAAAGAAGAAGAAAGTTATAACTTCCATGGGGTCTCTTGCGGCATCTGGAGGTTATATGGTTGCCTGTGCAACAGATAAAATTGTAGCCAATCCAGGAACTATGACAGGCAGTATTTCTGCCGTCATGCACTTTGCCAATGTTGAGGAGCTCTTAAAAAAGCTCGGTCTTAAGGCATCAGCTGTCAAGAGCGGAAAGTTTAAGGACATAGGCTCCCCCGTAAGGGAAATGACGGCTGAAGAAAGGGCGCTACTGCAGGAACTGGTTGATGACATATACGATCAGTTTCTTGATATGGTGGCGCGGGATAGGAATATCCCAAAAGAGAATCTGAGAAAAATCGCTGACGGAAGGATTTTTACGGGAAGACAGGCTCAGAAATTAGGACTTGTCGACTACTTGGGTGATATGGGGTATGCCGTGACGCTTGCTGGAGAAATGTCAGGGATAAAGGGAAAGCCTGAGGTTGTATACCCAAAGAAGAAAGGATCAAGATTCTGGGATTATCTGTTTCGTGAGATGTTTACAGCCCTTGAGCATGAGATGCTTGGCAAGAGAGAACAATTCAATGGCATTCTTTATCTCTCACCTATATCGAATCATTATTGAAGCGCTGCATTATGACAAAAAGAGAGCTGGTTAAAAAGGTTCAGGAAAAAATAGGGCATTATCCTCCAAAGGATATAGCATACGTCGTTTACCTGATTTTCGCGGCAATGAGCGGTGCTTTGAAGAGGGGTGAAAGGATAGAAATCAGGGGTTTCGGAAACTTTACGGTCAGAAACAGGAGAGAAATCAGGGGCAGAAATCCGAAAACCTCTGATGTGATAAACCTGCCCGCGAGAAAAGTGCCCTTCTTTAAGGTCGGTAAAGACCTCTATGATATGATAAATCGATGAGGAAATTTCGAAAGCTTATATAAAATCCCACTCACTGTCCGGTGACGCGAAATCTTTCAATTGTTCTCTTCTTTTCTTATGTTGTAGCTTCTTGAGTGCTTTGGCCTCTATTTGCCTTATTCTCTCGCGAGTTACCCCCATCATTTCACCTACTTCTTCAAGAGTAAAAGGTCCGTAATTGCAGGCAACCCATGTGCAATTTAGAAAAGTTTCATTCTTAAGCCGCCATTCGCAGGTCACATCCTGGCAAGCTTCTGATATTAAATGCCCCTTTTTCTTACACCTGTAGGTGTTAATCAATTTACTCAATCTTACACTCCGCAACATATCATATTTTGAGATTGCTTCAGTTATAAAGCACGTCCGCAAGAAGCTCTGATCAAAATTTCACGTAATTTAAGCACTTGTCATTTATTTGTCAACAATAATTGCTCATAAATATACCGAA
>Ga0209048_10001492_pt1 | contig 24007 bp, 25 predicted proteins | sample FrelakmetCRP12CR_FD_187146 | JGI IMG/M metagenome (GOLD analysis project Ga0209048, IMG submission 187146) | Freshwater lake sediment microbial communities from the University of Notre Dame, USA, for methane emissions studies - CRP12 CR (SPAdes)... | ecosystem: Environmental > Aquatic >... | reverse complement strand
CCCGCCGCTGCCCCGGCGCGGATGTCGATCGGCCGACCCGTTCCCGCCCGGACCGCCACCGGCGGCCGCAGCGGGCCGTCACGTCCCACGACGGGGCGCCACGATCCACGCCACGCGGGCGGGGCGCGCGCGGAGGCTCCCGTGGAGCGCCCGCCCTGGGCCCGCGATGCCGGCCGCGTGAATGGTGAGCGGGTGTCACTCCCCCGCGCACTGCCCGGCGAGCGCATCGCCCGGCTCGCCGCCGGCGAGTAGCGGTCAGCGACCCGGCCGCGCGTCAGCCTGGGCCGGGCGGCGGATCAGCGGACGGGGCGTGCACGCGCTCGCGGGCTCGCAGCTCGGCGATGTAGGCCCCGAATCCGGGCCAGCGTCCGGCGTGAGCGTCACCCGGCGTCGGCTTCGGCGTTGAAGACCCGATGCTCGCCTCCGACCCGTGTGGCGCGACCGAGTTGGAGAGGCGGCTCAGGCCGCGCGCCTCACAGATGAGGAAGCCGCGTTCGCCGGCTGCCGCGGCGAGCCTGCGGTCGAGCGTGGCGAGCGGCGCATCGAGCGTCTCCGCGAGCGCGAGATAGCACGCGTCATTCGCCGTCAGGTCGTGAGCGGCGATCAACGCGCTCGCGGCCAAGAGCAGCGGCCGGTCCACCTCGACGGTCTCGAGGGCAAGCTCATCGAGCTCGTGGAACGCCTCCGCGATCTCGGGCAGCGTCATCCGGTGCCGTTTCCCAAGCGCGTTCAGCACCTCAATCCAGAAGTGCGACGGCACGACGAGGCGGACGCCCCCGGCCGCCCACTCCTGGAATGCAAGCCGAACCGGCGGGCTCGCGATCTCCGCACGGACGCGGGCGATGCCGACGGACGCGTCGATGACGACCGGATCAGACACCGTCCTCTCCCTGTTCGCCTGCCGCGTGATACCGCGCTTCGTACCGGGCGGCGCGCTCGGGCTCGTCTTCCGGGTATTCCGGGTAGCCGTCCGGCTCGTCGCGCGAGCGATCTCGCCGTAGCCCCTCGACGATCCCGACGTCGCCGGGCGCAGGCGGATGCAGGATCGCCATCCGGCGCTGGAAGTCGTCCAACCGGTCCAGCGCCGCCAACCGCCGTTCCCGGAGCGCCTCGGCGTCCGGGTCCGCACGCCGGCCGTCCTCGACCGACACGAGCATCGCCAGCGGCTTGCCGTTTCGCTCGATCAGGAAGCGCTCGCCCGCCGATGCCGCGTCGAGCAGCTCACCCAGGCGTTTCCGCAGGTCGAGGGGTGTCACGACTCTCATGGTCCACCATGATAGCAGGCCATGATTCACGTGCGGCCTGGTCCGGCGCGCTGACATGCGCGGCGACTGCGCCCCGTCCGGCGCGCCGATTCGGACGAATGAATAGGATGACCGCACCCCGCCACGGAGACCTCCATGGGCATCCTCGACTTCCTGTTCGCCGACCCGGGGAAGCTGCAGCTCCCCTCCCCCGCCGAAGCGCTGCCCGGCCGCCCCGGGCCGATCATCGTGCCGGGGCGCCACACGGTCCTCGGGACGCCGATCGACGGTCCGTGGCCGGACGGCACCCGGACCGTGACCTTCGGGATGGGCTGCTTCTGGGGTGCCGAGAAGGGCTTCTGGGTCATCCCCGGCGTCGTGACCACCGCGGTCGGATACGCCGGCGGCAGCACGCCGAACCCGACCTACGGGGAGGTCTGCAGCGGCCGAACCGGGCACGCGGAGATGGTCCGCGTGGCCTACGACCCGGCGCGAGTCACGTTCGACACCCTGCTGCGCGCGTTCTGGGAGAACCATGACCCGACCCAGGGAATGCGCCAGGGCAACGACATGGGCACCCAGTACCGATCCGTCATCCACGTGGCCGACGCCAACGAGCTGGCGCTCGCCGAGGCCTCCAGGGCTACGTACCAGGGACAGCTCAGCGCGGCCGGGTTCGGCCCGATCACCACCGAGATCGCGCTCGCCGGACCGTTCTTCTTCGCCGAGGAGTACCACCAGCAATACCTCGACAAGAACCCGAACGGCTACTGCCCCGATCACGGGACCGGCGTCGCGTGCCCGATCGGCCTCGGGGTCGAGGCCGGGCAGGGGTGACTCCAAGGGTCTGCGGACCGCGAAGAGCCTGACCCGTGCCGTTCGAGCGCACGGCCGTCGGTCGGCCATTTCGTGCTGGCCGGCATGCGGGTGGGTGTACCCTCGCGACACCGGTGCAGCACACAGGAGGGCGAGCGTGACTCTGCCAGCCGTCGCGAAATCATGACGATCGAGCTGAACCACACGATCGTCTACTCGCGAGACAAGCGCGCCTCGTCAGACTTCCTGGCGGGCCTCTTTGGGCTACCGCGTCCTGTGGCGTGGGGTACGTTCCTCGCGGTCGGAGTCGCGAATCACGTGACGCTCGACTTCTACGATACCGATGGCGAGATCGCGCCTCAGCACTATTGCTTCCTTGTGGGGGAGGACGAATTCGACCAGATCTTCAGTCGGATCCAGGCGCAAGGCCTCCCACATTGGGCCGACCCGGGCCACGCCAAGCCAGACGAGATCAACACCCACGACGGCGGCCGGGGCGCGTACTTCGATGATCCAAGCGGGCATGCCCTCGAGATCATCACCAGGCCGTACGGCGAGGTCCGCTGATCGGCGTCCTGGCGAACCTCGGAGGACGGAAACCGCATGACTCGCTCAGAACGCTGACGGCGACGACTGCGACACCGCGACCGGCGTGGCGTGCCCCGTTGGAGTCGGCGTCAAGGCATGGGATTCGGGTCGCCCGCTCCCCCGCCGGTCCATCGGCCGCAGCCTGGCGTCAGGATCGCGGCGACGTTCGACTCGGTTTCCGAACCGGTCGGCCTGTCTGGCGGTGGCCCCTTCAAACACCGAGAAATCGATGCGGCGACGCCGTCGCAACCGGCTAGGATTCGCCCTCGACCCGGACCCGATGTTCGGGCTGACGGAGGAATCAGGATGAGGGACGCACCGGGTTCGCCCGGAGCAACATCGGCAACGCCGAAGCCGACGGCGGACGAGGCAGCGGTCGCTGCCGCGAAGGACCTGGCAGGCAGAAGCGCTCCGTGGAAGTCCGGGGTCCCCTGGACGACCGTCTTCGCTGAAGGCGTCGTGCTGGCCGTGGTGGGCGCCCTCCTTGTCCTCGCGCCCGGGTTCTCGGCCCCGACGGTCCTGGTGATCCTTGGCGCTCTCATGCTCCTGACTGCCGGGTTGAGTGCCTATCGGGCGTTCCGTGGCCGAGTTGCACCGACCCGAGTGGCCATCGTCGCGTTTCGAGATGGCACCGGTGTCGCCATCGGGCTCACCGTCGTCCTGGGCTCGCTCCTGGTCGGCAGCCGTGGAGACGCGAAGACGGTGGCAGTCGCTGCTGTCCTCGGGATCGGTCTGTTGATCTATGGCGCGGTAGGCGCGGCGGGTCTGCTCGCGCGGCGCGAAGCTGGGACCTCCTTTCCGGTCGTCGCCCTCATCGTCGCCGTCGCGATGGCCATCGTCGGGGTCCTGCTCGTCGTCAACGCAGGCAGCGGCATCGAGGAACTGAAGAGCACCTTCCGGCTGCTGGGCGTCGTGCTGCTGGTGGCTGGCCTGGCGCTGGTCGGCTGGGGCTACGGGCTCAAGTCACGGGACGCGACTGATCCCGAGGGCTGACCCTCCGCCCCGCAGCAGATGCCGTGCGGACCACGCCGAAGGAGACATCACCCGGACCGGATTCAACGGCCTGCCGCGCGTGGACCGTCGCCCCTGTCCGACGCGGGCTCGCCCTCGAGGACTCTCGCGAAGAGGCATGTGCGGCGAGGCGCGAGTCGGCACTGGGAGGCTACCGGCCGCCCTCGATGTAGCCCTGCCGGGCAATAGACCAACCCATGAAGATGTCGCCCGCGCGGGTAACAATCTCGCGCGATCCGCGTCGACCGCCGCGGTCGTGCCTTGGCCTGCCTGGGGAACCCGCAGGCTATTGGAAGAGGCAACGCGCGGCCGGTCAGACCGTGGGCATGAGTTCCGTCGGGCCGGCGCGCAGGTTCGTCCGCGGTCGGCGCCGACGGTATCGACGCAGTGTCGTCTGGTCGCGGACCGCCAGGTCCCACCGGCAACGGCACAAGCCCTTTGGACAGCCCTGGTGCGGTAGCCGCGGCGCGCGGAGCTCCTCGGTGATGCGGCAGATCCGCCCGTCGTCCGCCTGGCAGACGTCGCAGCAGGCTGCGCTCACGAGCTCGGCTTCCCTCGCGATCTCCGCGATCCCGCGCAGGTCGGCGGCCATTCCGTCCTGCTGTAGCTTGACGATCTCCTCGGGGGGCGGAAGCGGCGAGCCGGCGAGGCGGAACAGGGCCATTGCCTGCTCGCGCCTGATCCGGGACGCATCCTCCCACCGGTGGTCGCGCTTGGCGGACCGGAACGACCGCTCGACCGTGGTCAAGTAGAGCGTCCGGGCGGCTTCCACCACGTCCTCGGCGACGTGCGCGGCCGCCAGGCGTGCTGCGCGCTGGGCGGGCGCCCCGGCCGCACCCGCGAGGCTGAGCCAGCGCTGTCGCTCCCGGGTCCATCGCCGGGAGTTCGCGTTCCGCCGCCGCTCCGCATCGAAGAAGAGGATCGCGGCTTCGGTCAGGTAGACCGCTCGCCCGTCGACGCGCTTGACGATGATCCGGTGGCGACAGCGCGGGCAGCCCCGACTTGACTCGGGCGGCGGGGCAATCAGCACTGCGCAATACGGGCAGGAGGCGGCGACCGCGGAGCGCGCGGGTGCCGCCTTCGCCGGCGCTGCGCGATGGGCCGGCGCGCGGCGCGGACGAGTGCCGTCGAGCTGGCGCTCCTTCCGCGGTCGAGGCTCGGCCGTGCGGGGAACCGCCTGCGCTCGGTTCGCGGACTCGGCGCCGCGCGCAACATTCCTCGCCGCGGCCGGCTCGACGGTCGCCTGGCCCGTCCGAGGCAAACCCACCGGAACGGCGTCAAGGGTGAGCTGGGTCGCCCTTGCCTCGCCCGTCTCCTCACGAACGGGGGCATCGGCGGCACGGACAGGAACAACTGCCGGGGCAATACCGAAGGCACGAGCGAGGATGTACCCGTCGGGGTTGCGTCGCGTTTCGTTGCCCGGGCCGGTGACGCTCGCCGGGCCTCGTCCCGCCATCACGCCGACCATGTCTGCCCGGTCGGGTTCCGGCTGATCGTCGGGGCTGGGTTCGTCGGGCTTGGCCATGACGCCGACGAGGTCAGCTGGCAGCTCGATCACGATGGCTGGACGTGACCCGCCGCGCCGTTCCGCCCCGCGCACAGCGTCCGCGTCGGGCGGCTGGTCGGCCACTTGCGGCTTGCCCGCTTCGACCGCCTCGGTCACCGCCTCCGCGTGCGACAGATCCTCGCTGGAGGTTGCAGCGCCAACGCCGAACAGCTCAGCGAGCCGCGCGGCCGTCCGGGCCCCGTCGAGCTCGACCTCGTCGACCTTCCGTCGGGGCCGCAAGACACCCGGCATCCTCGCCATCGCCCTGGTACCTCGCTCACGTGCTGCCGGCGATCCAACGTGCGCTCGCCCGGAGCCCAGCGACCTGCGCAGCACTCCTGCCGTGACCACACAGGGTACTCCTGACCCAACCGGTCTCGTCCAGACCTTCGCAGACCAACCGGTGCGCTGGCGCACCGGTTGTGCGAACGCTGCGGGGAGCGTGGCGGCTGGAAGCTGGGCGTTGCTGCCGGAGCTTTTCCGTGCTTCAGGCACCTGTTCGCCGCGATGCAGGGGGCCACACCGGGGACGACCCGCTCGAATCGCCACACGCCTTCATCGGGAGCGTCGGTGAGCTCGTTGAGAAGGTGCCCCGCGTCACCTTCGGCGAGCGGCTGGCACGATCACCGGTCGCCGGCCTGGCCATGGCCGCCGTCGCCGTGTCCCCGCTCGCCGCGCGTTGATCCGCGGTCCCCGGCGGAACCGCTCGTCCACGTCTGGAGGGTCTCGCTGGACAGGGAACGGCCCCGGCGGGATCTCCCGGCGGGGCCGTGTTCGGGTGGCCGGCCCGCTCGGCCGGCGTGGCTGACGAACGTCAGATCCCGAGTGCCTTCGCCTTCGCGGCCGCGAACTCCTCGTCGCTCAGGATGCCCGCGCTGTGGAGGGCGGAGAGCTTCTGCAGCTGCGCCATCATCGGATCCTCGGCCGGAGCGGCCGGGGCGGCCGGAGCTGCCGGGGCGGCCGAAGCTGCAGCCTGCTGGGCCTGGAGCTGCGCGATCTCCTGGCTCTGGGCCTGCAGCTGCGCATTCGTCGCCTGTGCATTGGCCTGGGCCTGGGCCTGCTTGTTCGCGCTGGAGGCGCCCACCTTGGCCGCGCCGCCCACGACAACCGCTGTTCCGAGAAGTGAGGGACCCCGTCGTCGTCGCACCGTCTGAACCGTTCCTTTCTTCGTCTGGGTTGGCTACGCAGAGATCGATTCTGCGTCGAGCTCGGCGTTGAGGAGCTCCAGGGTCTCTGGCGCGATGGTCGTGCGGTTGATCAGGAACCCACCGGCCGCGACGATCGCCTTCTTGATGCCGACACCCCAGTGGTGCTCGAACAGGAGCACGAGCGCGGAGGTGTTCGTCGGCAGGTCGTCGGCGAACAGGTCGATATCCTCCGCGGTGAGGAGGCCCATCAGGCCGTCCATCATCGGGGCGAAGCCCGCGAAGCGGGGGTCATTCTTCGCGTCGATCTCGAGGACCGACGCGTTCCCGTCGATGTCCTTGGTGATGAAGACGAGGTCGACGAGCATGATGATGCCGGCATCGACGACCGCCTCGATCTCGTTCGCGATCTCGCCGTTGAAGCGGTTCCCTTCGAACCCGATGACCAGGTATTCGAGCGGCCCAAGCGTCATGGTTGCCTCCATAGGATCCCCAGCCCCAAAAGGGTCGTTCCGGATCGCGGCGAGGCGCCGGGGGTCGACTGCCTTCTCGCTCGCGGACGGCGATGATACGCCAACAGCACCGGGCCTGCGTGGAATCGCAGGGCGAGCATGGCATGGCCTCCGACCGCGAGGACCGCGCCGGCCGCGCCGGCCGCGCCGTTCGCAGATGGTGCTCGCGGAGACTGCGGATCTGCGCCGCGGCTCCCAGGACGGCACGCCGGCGGCCAGCCGGAGCGAGCCTGGGCCCGACCCTACCCCTGGCGTGCCAACGGGTGCTGGGTGAAGTCCTTCGCGAGGCCGAGACCCTCGAGCTCCGGGATCACCTCGGGCGGACGGACATCCGACCGCGTCGCGGGCGCGATCCAGTCGGTGAGATCCCTGTTCACGAGGATGGTCCCGAAACGGCAGAGCTTGCGTCCGTCCGGCGAATCGAACTCGATCGTCGCCTCCGTGAGCGGGACCATGACCCGGCGCCGACGGAAGCCGATGATCGGGTCGGTGCCCGGAACGACGTGGATGTTCCCGCTGACGTCGTACCGTCCAACTCGCAACTCGATGGGGATCGGGCGCGTCCGGGTCCGGCGCGCCGGATCGCCACGTGGACCCGCCACCGCCACGGCGAAGATCTCGTCTCGCGCGACTACGACCGTCCTGACCAGCAACCCGTGGCTATCGTTGAGGCTCTGGAGGAACGTGTCGACGAACTCGAACTCCGTGCTGTCGTTCATGAGGTCGGTCACCCGGTCCGCAGTAAGCGGCAGGCGGCCGAATGCCACGGAGTCACCCGCGTAGACGGTCAACTCCACGATCGGGACCGGCGACGGGCCCAGCGTGGGGCGACGTGCGTCCGCCGCGTTTGGCGTCGCATGGAAGACCATCCGCAGCGGCCCCTGCAAACGGGCGCGCATCGACATGCGCCGCACCGTACGCTCCGGCTGCCCTGCCGCGGCATGACCCGATAGTCCGGTCAGGCCCGGCGATCATGCCGACGCGGGATCGTCCAGCACGACCTCGATGAGTGGGCTGTCGCGAACCATCATCTCAAGGTCGTCGCGGCCCCAGGTGCGAGCGACGTCCGCCAGGAGCGCGCGACGCTCGGCGTCGTCGGTGATGACACGCGCTGTCGCCGGAAGGTCAGCGACCACGTCCCGTTTCAGGTGGATCGTGACGCGTGGGTCCGCCTCCACGTTGGCGAGCCAGGCGCGCTTCTGCCTGCGGGGCATCCCGCTGATCACCAGGCGCCCATCGATCGCATGGAGGACGATCTCGATCCGGCGCGGTTGGCGGCTCTTCCGGCCGGTGGTGGTGAGGTCGATGATCCCGCCCCGGGCAAGGGCGGCGAGGATCGTCTTGTTCATGCGGAGGTCCTCAACGGCATGTGATTGCAGCCGCAACTATCGCATGCTCGCCGAATCTGCGCGGTCGGAGCGCGACTCCGTCAGCGGCCGAGGCGCTCGCGGAGCCAGCGCATCTTCACGAGGTCGTGGAAACCCTCTCCACCCTCGTGATCGTTGAACGGATACTCGCGGATCTCCGCGGGCCCCGCGTAATGGTTGAACGCCGCGTAGACCGTCGACGGCGGGCAGACCTGGTCCATCAGGCCCACAGAGAACAGCGCGGGCGCGGTCGCCCGGCGACCAAGGATCGCGCCGTCGAAGTAGGAAAGCGTCTCGTGCGCTTGCCGGACGTGGTCGCGGTGGGCCTTGAGGTATCGGGCGATCTCCGCGTACGGGTTCGTATCGACGACCGTGATCGCGCGGGGGAAGTCGCAGAGGAAGGGCACGTCCACCGCGACCGCCAAGAGGTCATCCACGAGACCCGCCACGGCAAGGCTGATCCCTCCTCCCTGGCTGCCACCCGTGACCGCGACGCGCGTCGGATCCACCGCTGGGTGGGTGCGGGCCGCCTCGATGCCGCGCACTGCGTCCGTGTAGATCCGGCGGTAGTAGTACGTCCGCGGGTCCAGGATCCCCTGGGTCACGAAGCCGGGGTGGGATGGGGCGCCGGTCGCGTCCGGGTCCGGGGTGTCCCCAACGGCCCAGCTTGATCCCTGGCCGCGCGTATCCATGACGAAATGGGCGTAGCCCGCGGCCGCCCACAGGATCCGCTCGTGGGCCAGGCCCCTGCCGCCCCCGTAGCCGACGTACTCGACGACCGTGGGCAGTGGACCGCGGCTCCCCGCCGGCACGTGCAGCCAGGCCCGGATGGGTGATCCGCCGAACCCCGCGTAGGTGACGTCGTACGTGTCGAGCATGGTCAGCCCGCTATCGGCGGGCCTGAACGTGGCACCAAGCTGTTGGGCGCGCGCCTCGGCGAGCGTGGCCGACCAGAACCGGTCGAAGTCGGCCGGGACGGCAAGCTCCGGACGATAGGACCGGAGCTCGGCGAGCGGCATGTCGACGTGCGCCACGAACGAGCTCCCTTCGTGAGCGGGCGGCCAGTCCAGCGCGTCGGGTCGGCGCGTCGGGTCAGCATACGATCGCGGACGTCACGGACGTCCGCTGGGGCCGCAACCGCCGCCACGTCCTGCCCGGCCGCGTCTGTCGCCGGGCGCCGCGTCGCGGGCACGCCGACCCGTACACTGCCCGGCATGCTCCGAACCGTGGCCGCGACGCGCTATGTGACGCCTCTCCGGGAGGGCGGCTCGCTGCCAGGCCTCTGCGAAGCCGACGACGACGGGCTCTATGTCGTGAAGTTCCGCGGCGCGGGACAGGGCGCGAAGGCACTGGTGGCAGAAGTGATCGCCGGAGAGCTGGGCCGCGCGCTTGGGCTCCTGGTCCCGGAGCAGGTGCTCGTGGAGCTTGACCCGGCACTTGGCGCCGGCGAACCCCAGTGGGAGGTCAAGGAGCTGCTGGACCGGTCGCCTGGGACGAACCTCGGCGTCGACTTCCTGCCCGGTGCGCTGGCGTTCGCACCCGCGCTGGGGCCACGGCCCGATCCAGCGCAGGCGGCGGCGATCGCCTGGTTCGACGCGCTCGTCACGAACCCGGACAGGAGCGCGCGGAACGTCAACCTGCTGACCTGGCACGGCCGGGTCTACTGCATCGACCACGGTGCGGCGCTCTTCGCCCATCACCGCTGGGAGGACCCGGCCGTCCAGGCGAGGCGACCCTTCCCGTGGATCGCCGACCACGTGCTCCTCCCCCTTTCGGCGTCGATCCCCGAGGCCGACGCGAGGCTGGCGCCCCTGGTCACGCCGCGCCTGCTCGACGAGATCGTCGCCGCGGTCCCGGACGCGTGGCTGGCCGGCGACGCGGCGTTCGCGTCCGTGGCGCAGAACCGGGCCGCCTACGTGACCTACCTGCTGGCGCGGCTTGCCGCTCCGCGGGAATTCGTGGAGGAGGCCGAGCGTGCCCGAACCGCCGCCTGAGGCCGTTCGCGACCCGTTCGCCTACGCGATCGTGCGGGTGGTCCCGCGTGTCGAGCGCGGCGAGCGGCTGAACGCCGGGATCGTGCTGCTGTGTCGCCCGCGGCGGTTCCTCGGCGCGGTGATGCGGCTCGACGAAGCACGCCTGGCGTCACTCGACCCGGCATGCGACGTCGACGAGGTCCGGGCACACCTGGACCTGATCCGGCGGATTGCGGCGGGCGACCCGGGCGCCGGACCAATCGCGACGCTCGCGCAGGCCGAGCGATTCCACTGGCTCGTGGCGCCCTCGTCGACGGTGATCCAGCCGTCGGCGGTTCACGCCGGCCTGACCGCCGATCCGGCGGCCACGCTCGAGCACCTGCTGGGGATCCTGGTGGGGGTGGCACCCGCGCCGTAGGGGCGGCCGCCTGCGTGGCCGACGGCCGATCCGCGCCGTGCCGGCAGCTACCGGTTGCCGGCGGGCGCGTGCCGGCAGCTACCCGTTGCCGGCTGCTTTCTGGCTCGCCTTCCAGGCCCGCTTCTGCTCCTGGTATCGGGCGAGCGCCTCGGCCGAGTCCACGTCCGCGAGGGTCGGATGGCCGGGTGCGACCACTTCCCATCCCGGCGGCTGGACCCCGAAACGCCGGGCGAGGAGCCCGATCAGCGTCCGGGCCTTCATCTCCCCGATCCCCGGCAGCGCTCGCAGCCGACGCTCGAGATCCGCACCGTCGCGGGCCTCCGTCCAGACGCGGCTCGCATCACCGCCGTGATCGCGCGCGACCACGCGGCACAGCTCCTGGACGCGGCCGGCCATGGCGCCGGGGAAGCGGTGAAGGGCCGGCCGCGCCGTGAACGCCGCCGCGAACGCCCCTGGATCCATGGCGGCGAGCGCCGCCGGATCCAGCGTTCCAAGCCGCCGCAGCAGCTCGGCCGGGCCGGCGAACGCCTTCTGGACGGTGACCTGCTGGTCCAGCACGAACCCGATCAGGAGCGCCAATGGGTCGCTCGCGAGGAGTGCATCGGCCGCGGCGTCACCGGTGAACGGGAGGGACACGGGTCGGTTCGTGGTCATTCCCGGATGGTACGCCGGTTCGCTTCCCGGCCCCGCGAACGGCCGCCCGCGCCCGCTTTCGGCCGCCCGGCCCCTCCCGTCCGTGCCGGAGGTCCCTTTTCCGGGCCCGGTTCGGACCGCATGCTCGCCGAGGCTCTCCCGTGGAGGTTGCTCCTACCCGCACCAGGATGGCTTCGCGATGGCGTTCATGGCGAAGGCCGGGATCGGCGACGGAAGGCCGGGATCGGCGACGACTGGCGCGACCTGCCGCGCGTCCGGAGCTGGGCCCACGATCTCGCCGCAGCGCTCCGCGCGGGAGACTGACCGCCGACGCATGATGACCACCAGGAGGCTCGCAGCATGAACGAATCGGGCACTCGGCGCGGCGCCCTCCTGCTCGGCGCCCTGCTCGTCGTCTTCGGCGCGATCGCCCTGGTCGTCCGGGCGTCCGGCGTGGTGGTCGGGTGGCCCGCATGGGTGATCCTGCCCGGGGTCGCCTTGCTGATCGCCGCGTTCGCGGTTCCCCAGCCAGGTGGCTCCGACCTCGCGGCCACGGGCGGCATCGTGACTGCCGTGGGCGCGGTGCTCGCGGTCCAGGATGCGAGCGATACGTATGCGAGCTGGGCCTATGCGTGGGCGCTCGTGGCACCGGGTGGCGTCGGTGCCGGCCTCCTCGTCTACGGTCTCCTGACGCGTCGGGGCGACATCGCGCGCCGCGGGCTCGGATCGCTCGTGACCGGCGTGGTGCTCTTCCTCATCGGCTTCCTCTTCTTCGAGGGCGTCCTCCACCTGAACGGCAAGCGGTTCGGGACCATGACCGACATCGCGGTGCCGCTCGTGATCATGGGGATTGGGGCCGCCGTCCTGGTTGGCGCGGTCATCCCGGGGCCGTGGCGCCACCGATCGCAATCGGAGTCTCCGGGTGCCCCCCAGGCTTCGTGGGCGGCGGGCGGCATCGCGGCCGCGCCGGGGATCGCGGGGACCCCGCCATCCGCGGGGAGCCCGGCCCAGGTGCTCGCGCTGACCCTGGATGGGGCGGCCGATGCCGAAGTCCGAATCGCGTTCGGCGCCGGAAAGCTGCTGATCGGACCCGCCGCGAGCGGACGGCTCGTGGATGGGACCTTCGAGGGCGGGGTGGAGGCGACGCCCGCGGGTCCCGGCCGCGTCCGACTCGCCCCACCCCAGGTCGCTTCGTGGAGCTGGGGCGGGCGCCGCCCGCCGTTCGCCTGGAACGTGGGCCTCACGGCGGAGGTTCCACTCCGCCTGGAGGTGGAGACCGGCGCCTCCGACAACGAGCTCGACCTGGCCAGGCTGCGCATCACGGACCTCCGGCTCCGGACAGGAGCCGCGCAATCGCGGGTGACCCTGCCCGCGGCGGGCGTGACGCGGGTGAGCGCCGAGGGCGGTGCGACGCAGATGCGCTTCCGGGTCCCGGCCGGGGTTGCCGCCCGGATCACGAGCTCGATGGCAATCGGAACGACGGATGTCGACACGAGCCGTTTCCCGCGGACGACGGACGGATCAGCCTGGGCATCGCCGGACTTCGATGCGAATCCAAACCGCGTCGAGATCGCGGTCCGCGGCGGTGTTGGCCAGGTCACGATCGGCTGACCATCGTCCGGTGCGGGGCCGGCCCGACGGCGGTGCCGCCCGCCTCGCGGCAGACTGAACGATCAGCGCTCCCGGGCGATCCGGGCCGCGGTCGCACCGGCAAGCCGGACCAGGTCCGCGGGCGCCAGCTCCACCTGCAGCCCGCGGCGCCCGCCGCTCACGAAGATCGTGTCGAACCCGGAGGCCCCGGAATCCAGGTAGACAGGCAGGGGACGGCGGTGCCCCAGCGGGCTGATTCCGCCGATCACGGAACCGGTCGCCCGCTGCGCCGCGTCCGCTGGCGCCAGCTCGGCCCGGTGACCACCCGCGGCCGCCGCGAGGGCTTTGAGGTCCAGCTCGCCCGAGACGGGAACCACGCCCACCACGAGGCGGCCGTCCACGCTCGCCACGAGCGTCTTGAAGATTCGGCCGGGCTCCACACCCAGCGCCGACGCGGCGTCGAGCCCATAGTGGGGCCGCCCATCGCGCTCGCGGGCTCCAACCGGCTCCGGTACGACGTATTCGTGGACGACGTGGGCGATGCCGGCGGCCGCCAGCGCCGCGAGGGCCGGGGTCCCGCGGCCGCTCACCCGAACTCGGCCTGTCGCGCGATCGTGAGCAGGAGGCTCGCCGCGTAAAGGAGCGTCAGGCTGAGGAACGGCCAGCTGATCCGCAGCCCGAGCGGGAAGAGAGTGACGACCGCGAGGACCAGGAGGACCGTGACGACCACGGGCCAGAAGCGGCGGGCCAGGATCAGGCCACCCAGCAGGAAGTGAACCGCGGCAAGCGCGATCCCCGCCGGCACCACGACGAGGAAGAACCCGAAGACGCTCGTGTTGTCGCCGGCCCAGCCCGGCATGTTGACAAGGCCCAGCGTGCCCGCCACCACGAGGAAGGTGGCGGGCAGGAGCACCACGAGGAGGAGCAGGCCGATCGAGCCGAGAAGCCGACCACAGGCGGTCAGCAACCCGGAGCGTTCGCTGCCGTCCTCGTCTCTGCGTGGGTCCAACGGGAACGCGGCGTCGGGCGGTCGCTCAGAAGGGTTCCGGGATGAATGTCTGATCGCTCATCGGCGGCCGGACGTACCCCGTGTCCTTCTGGCGCGGCGGAAGGACGATCGGCTCCGGAGTCAGGTCCTCGTAGGGAACCTGGCCCAGGAGGTGCGTGATCACATTGAGCCGGGCGCGCTTCTTGTCGTCGCTTCGGACCACCCACCAGGGAGCCTGCTTGAAGTCCGTGTGCGCGAACATCTCGTCCTTCGCCTTGGAATAGTCGAGCCACCGAGCACGGCTCTCCACGTCCATCGGCGACAGCTTCCAGCGCTTCGTCGGGTCGTCCATGCGTCCCTGGAACCGGCGCTCCTGCTCTGCGTCGGAGACGCTGAACCAGTACTTGAGGAGGATGATCCCGCTGCGCACGAGCATCCGCTCGAACTCGGGGCAGGAACGGAGGAACTCCTGGTACTCGTCCTCGGAGCAGAAGCCCATCACCCGCTCGACACCAGCGCGGTTGTACCAGCTCCGATCGAGGAGGGTGATCTCGCCGGCGGCCGGCAGGTGCGGGACGTAGCGCTGGAAATACCACTGCGTCCGCTCGCGCTCGGTTGGAGCCGGGAGCGCGACGACGCGCGCGAAACGGGGGTTCAGCGGCTCCATGATCCGCTTGATCGCGCCGCCCTTGCCCGCCGCGTCACGCCCCTCGAAGAGAGCGACGACCTTCAGGCCACGGGCCTTGATCCACTCCGCCCACTTGACCAGCTCGATGTTGAGGCGCAGGAGCTCAGCCTCATACGACTTGGTGGAGAGGCCCGGAGCGCGGTTCGGCGCGGCATCGGGCACGTCCGCCTGGTTGATTGCGGCTGCCGGGATATCCAGCGCGTCGCGCTCGGGGCGTCGGTTGCGTCCGGCCGGGCTGGGCGGTTTATCCTCGCGCGCCTTTGTCTTGGCCATGCTTCATCCTCCGTGGGGCGCTCTGGGCGTCTGTTCCAGTATGCTGCACGTACGTGACCTTCGAATCGCTTGGCCTGTCGGCCGAACTCCTCCGCGCGGTGGCCGATTCCGGCTACACCGTGCCCACGCCCATCCAGGCGCAGGCCATCCCGCTCATCCTGGCGGGTCGCGACCTCATGGGCGCCGCCCAGACCGGGACCGGCAAGACCGCCGCCTTCGTGCTCCCGATCTTCGAACGGCTGAAGTCGTACGCCAACACCTCCTTTTCGCCCGCGCGGCACCCGGTGCGCGCGCTCGTGCTGGCGCCGACCCGCGAGCTCGCGATCCAGGACCACGCGATGGCGGAAGACTACGGCCGCCACGTCCCGCTCCGCAGCACCGTGGTGTACGGCGGCGTGCCGCTGGACCCGCAGATCAAGGAGCTGCGCTCCGGCGTGGAGCTGCTGGTCGCGACGCCCGGCCGGCTCCTGGACCTCGTTGGCCAGCGCGCCGTGAACCTCGGGCAGGTGGAGATCCTCGTCCTGGACGAGGGGGACCGGATGCTGGACATGGGGTTCATCCCGGACATCCGGCGGATCCTCGCGCTGATGCCCAACCGGAAGCAGACGCTCCTCTTCTCGGCTACGTTCTCCGACGAGATCCGACGGCTCGCCAAGGAGTTCCTCACCGACCCGGCCACGCTCGAGGTCGCGCGTCGAAACGCGCCCGCGGAAGCGGTCCGCCAGGTGCTCTACCCGGTGGATCGGGAGCGCAAGACGGACCTGCTGGAGCACCTTGTCCGGTCGCACGACCTGCGCCAGGTGCTCGTCTTCACGCGCACGAAGGTCGCGGCCCGGCGTCTCGCCTCCGAGCTCGACCGGCATGGCGTGACAGCCACGGCAATCCACTCGGACCGAACGCAGGGGGAACGCCTGCGGGCGCTCGGCGACTTCAAGGCGGGTGCCGTGCGCGTCCTGGTGGCGACAGACGTGGCCTCGCGCGGGCTCGACATCGAGGAGCTCCCGGTGGTCGTCAACTACGAGCTGCCGGTCAAGGCAGAGGACTACGTCCATCGCATCGGACGGACGGGCCGCGCCGGCGCGTCCGGCATCGCCATCTCGCTCGCCTGCCCGGACGAGGTGGATCTCCTCCGGGCGATCCAGCGACTGCTCAAGCGGGCAATCCCGGTTGAGATAGAGGAGCGTTTCCTCCCCGATCCCGAGACGCCGCCGCGGCCGATTCACACGTTCTCCGGGGGTGAGCGCGGCGAAGCCCGGCTGCCGGAGCATCGGCACAAGGCTGACCGCGTGCATCACCGCAGCTGACGCCGCACGGGATCGGGCCACACGGCGTGTCCTCGCCCGGCTCCGGGTGAAAGCGCCCGACCCGGCGTGACCTCCGGCCCGATTGCCTGGTGCTCCTCCCGGCTACCATGGGACGCGCTGACCCACGCTCAGGAGCGCTCTCCACCATGTCCACCTCGCGCCGCATCGGGATACTCACGGGCGGGGGCGACGTCCCCGGCCTCAACTCCGTCATCAAGAGCGTTGTCTATCGATCCACGGAGCTCGGCTACGAGGTCCTTGGCCTGCGCCGCGGCTGGGAGGCGTTGACCCACCTGCGCCCGGGGGCGGAGCCGGACCCGGACTACGTCCGCCCGCTTGATCGCGTGAACACGCGCACGATCGATCGGACCGGGGGGACCGCGCTCCATTCGTCGCGGACCAACCCGAAGCGCATGCGGGTCGGGAACCTGCCCAGCTTCGTGGGCCCGGACCGCCTGGCGCTGATGCAGACAGGCGACGGCATCTACGATTTCACGCCGGTGGTCCTCGACAACCTCGGTCGCCTTGGCATCGACACGCTGGTCTCCATCGGCGGCGACGACACGCTCTCCTACTCCAGGGTGCTCGCGGACGCCGGCGTCCAGATCATCGCGATTCCCAAGACGATGGACAACGACGTCCGGGGGACCGAGTACTGCATCGGCTTCTCGACCGCGATCACCCGGGCGATGGATGCCATCAACCGCCAGCGAACCACCCTGGGGTCGCACGAGCGGATCGGCGTCTTCCGGATCTTCGGTCGGAACGCCGGCTTCACCGCCCTGTACACCGCGTACGTGACCTCGGCGCGGTGCGTGATCCCGGAGTTCCGCTTCGACCTCCAGCGTCTCGTCGACGTCCTCGTGGAGGACCGCCACAACAACCCGAGCCGGTACTCCTTCGTCATCGCATCCGAGGGCGCCCTTCCCGAGGGGATGGAGCTCAAGGAGGTCGGGGAGGCCGACGCCTACGGCCACCGCCACAAGGCGAGCATCGGCGAGTTCCTGGCGACGGAGATCAGGCGCCGCACCGGGATCGAGACCGTGGAGTCCGAGCTGACCTACGACCTCCGCTCCGGCGACCCGGACGCGCTCGACCGGATGGTCGCCATCACCTTCGCGAACGTGGCGATGGAGCTGGTCGTCGAGGGAAAGTCCGGCTACATGACGGCAATCCGGGATGGGCGCTACAGCTTCTGCCCGATCCCGGAGCCCGGGTCCCGGACCGTGGATGTCGAGCACCAGTACAACGTCACCCGCTACCGACCCCAGTACGGGAACATGCTCGGCCTGCCCATCATGTTGACGCAGCCAGTGGTCTGACGGGAGGTCGCGACCGGCCGCCGGGCACTGGCGAGCCGGTCGCAACCCCGGTCACGGTGAGCCGGCGCGGCGGGCAGGTCGGACCCACGGGCGCCGCGCGCCGCTCAGCGCGTCGGGTCGGCCCCAGCCGTCCCCGGGCGCGCCGCGCGCCGCCGCTCCGCGTACATGCGCTCCTCCGCCGCGCGCAGCGCGGTGTCGATCTCCCCGACCGGGGTCGGGCTGGCCCAGCCGATCGACAGGTGGAGGGCGACCGCGCCCGACTCGAGCCAGCGCTCGCAGGCAGCGCGTACGCGCTCGATGTAGTTGATGGCGGCGACCTCGTCGGTCTCGGGGAGGAGGACGAGGAAGCGGCCGCCTCCCACGTGGGCGACCCGGTCCGTTCGGCGCGCGTAGCGACGCATCGCATCGCCAACGGCCGGCAGGACGCGGCGGGCGGGCTCGGCCCCGAAGCGCTCGACGAGGCGGCTCAGGCCGTCGATCTCGACGACGACCACGCTCAGTGGCCGGCGATATCGGACGTAGCGCGCGTTCTCCTCGGCAAGCGCGCGCTCCCAGGCCAGGAGCGTGTCGAGCGAAGTCAGGGGGTCGATGTAGGGGTCGGGAGCGGGACCCTCGTGCGGGACGCGCCCGGGCTCCAGGGCGAAGAAGCCGGCGATGGCTGCCTCAGCTCCTGGCTCGTCGAGCCGGTCTCCCACCGTGAAGCGCCTGCCCGGCCTGCTGGCCGCGCCGCCCGCCCGGAAGCCCTGGGCGGAGGACTGGCTGTCGAGCGCGTCGACGAGGTCCGCGTCGATGGCCGCCGCGCGGGGCTGGGCACCAGCCGGCTCGATCGGCGCGGGCTCAGCCACGGGCTCATCCGCGGGCGTCGACGCGGGCGGGGCGTAGGTCGGCTGCGTCCGAGGGACGGCCTGGGCGGCGGCACCTGGCGGTTCCGCCTGCCTCGACGAGCCGGCGTCGCGTCGGCGAGCGAGGAGGGCGACGACGACGAGCAGACCGAGCGCGAGACCCGCGACGATGAGTGCGATGAGGATGTAGGTGAGCTGTTCTGGCGACACGAGGTCCTTCCCGTTCCCGGCGGCGCATCCGCCGCGCTCGAGGTAGTCGCGCGGCATGCTGGGCCGCATCCGCGACTCTACACGCGGCGCGGCCGGGAATGGGACAGTCGGGCGGCCCCTTGTGACGATCTTGCGGTGCGGCCGGGCACCGAGCGTGGCGTGCGGTAGGGTCTGGTGCGAATGCCGACCGCCCGCCACCCCGACGACCTGCCGGCGGCCAACCCGTTCGGGTACGCTTCCGGCACGCGCTGACGAGGTTCCGCCCCGATGACCGAGTCCCTCCCTCCCGACGTCGACCCAGGGCAGGCGGCCCTGGCTGCCGAGCCGGCGATCACCAGCCCGAACACTCCCGATCCGCCGATCAACGGCGCCGGCGCGGAGTCGCTCGACTTCGTGGCCACCGAGCCGGTCGTGCCGGGACGCTCGCAACCGGTGACGGCGGGGCGAGGGCGCGGACCTGTCGTCGCGTTCGGATACCTTGCCGCGGCGCTCGCGGGAGCGCTGCTCCTCGCGGGAAGCCTCGTCGCGTTCGGGGGCGTCGGGCGCGCCGCGCCCTCGCCGTCGCCGACTCTCGCACCAACCCCCACGCCGCCCCCGAACGCCGCGAACGGGCCGTCCCTGGGAAGCGCGGCCGCGCCGGTGACCATCGAGATCTGGGCGGACTACCAGTGCCCGTATTGCCGTCTCGAGGCGATGGTCTTCGGCGGATCCATGGAGCGAGCGTACGTGCTGCCCGGCCTCGCCCGGGTCGTGTACCGCGACTTCGTGTTCCTGGGCCAGGAGTCGATCGACGCCGCGGTCGCCGCCCGGTGCGCCGGCTCCCAGGATCCGGGGGCCTACTGGCGCTACCACGACCTCCTGTTCGCCTCGCAGAACGGCGAGAACCAGGGCACGTTCAATCGGGCGAACCTCGTCACCCTGGCCGGGATCGCGGCCCTCGACGCGACCGCGTTCACCGCCTGCCTCGACGATCCGGCGGTCGCGAAGGCGGTCGGGGACGAGACGGCCCAGGGCCGCGCGGCCGGCATCGAGTCCACCCCGACCCTGCGCTTCAGCGGCCCGGGCGGGACGCGGACCCTGACCGGGTTCAGCGCCGGCTGGTCGACGATCAGCGACGCCGTCGCAGGGGCCCTGGCGCCGGCCCCGTCCGGCAGCCCGGCACCGTCCGGCTCGAGCCCAGCACCGGGCGGCAGCTCCGCCCCGACCGCGCCGGAGGTACCGGCGGCGACGCCGTAGCGGCTCAGCTCGGGGCCGCGAGGTCCCGGCGCGGGAAGACCCACGCGGCCCACGCGACCGCCGCCGCGAAGATCGCACCGAGGACCAGCAAGTCGCGCGGCTCGAAGGTGCCGGCCAGGATCCGCATCGGCTGGAAGTAGCGGAACGGCGAGAACGGCCGAAGCCACGCCGCGTCCGGCCAGAGCGTGCCCAGGAACTCGAACGCATACCCGACGAGCGTGACCCCCAGCGCGATCCCCAGCGCCGGCCCCAACCGGTCGAAGCTCACCGAGGCCGCCAGCGCGATGGCCCCGAGCACGCCGAAGAGCGCCACCGCGTTGAGCCAGCAGAGCGCGACGTCGATGGGCTGCAGCTCGCTGGCAACACCGAACAGGACCGCGCCCGCAACGATTCCGCCCACGACCGCCGCCTCGGTGAGGGCGGCGTAGAGGAACGTCGCGCCCAGCAGCGTCGTGTAGAGGACCCGGCGCTCCAGCGGTCGCGCGAGGAGCACCTCCAGCGTGCCACGTTGCCGCTCGCCCGCCACGGCGGCCGCCGCGAACCCGACGACCTGGATGCTCACGAGTGCCAGAGCGATCGGATGCACGAGCCCAAGCGCGACGGTTCCCTGGATGCTGAAGACATCGCCGCCGGAGAAACGCGAGAAGATGTCAAGGATGTTCGCGAATGCGCCGTTCTGGAGCAGGGCCCCGATCTCCTTCCCGAACGTGGCGTAGACCGCCGGGAGCAGGAACCCCCAGACCGCGAGCGCAAGCATCACGAACGACAGGCGGACGCGCTGGGCCGCCCACGTCCGCCGGAAGAGGATCCCGCTCACCCGGCCGGCTCGTCGTACAGCTCCAGGAATGCGTCCTCCAGGCGGGCCGGCTCGATCGTGAGATCGGCGAGCGGAGCGCGCTCCAGGAGGCGCAGGAGTGGCGCCACGTCCCCGTCCAGCCCGAATGCCAGCCGGTCGTCGCGCGCCTCGAACGCGGAGACGCCCGGGAGCGCGGCGAGCGCGGCGACGAGAGCCGGCGCGGGCGCGTCCAGCCGCGCCTCGACGTGTCGCCGGCGGCGGGCCAGCAGCGCGGCGACGCTCTCGAGCGCGACCAGCCGCCCGGCCCGGATGATCGCGACCCGGTCGCAGACCCGCTCCACCTCGGAGAGCACGTGGGAGCTGAAGAACACGGTCCTGCCGGCCGCCTTGCGCTCGTCGAGGATCGCGTAGAAGGCCCGCTGCATGAGCGGGTCAAGGCCTTCGGATGGCTCGTCGAGGATGGCGAGCTCCGGATCGTGCTGGAGCGCCTGGACGATCCCGATCTTCTGGCGCATCCCGCGCGAGTAGTCGCGAATGGGACGTGCGAGGTCCCGTCCGGACAATTCGAGGCGGTCGACCAGGCTGGCCCGCAGCACCGGCGGGCGGGCGTAGAACGCACCCAGGTAGTCCAGGAGCTGGGTCCCGGTAAGACCGTCGTAGAGGGCGATGCCACCCGGGAGGTAGCCGATCCGGCCCCGGACCGCCGCGCCGGCGGTTGCAACGTCCAGGCCGAGGACTTGCGCCCGACCCGCCGTCGGGTGGAGGAACCCGAGGAAGAGGCGGATCGCGGTGCTCTTGCCCGCGCCGTTCGGGCCGAGGAACCCGAAGATCTCGCCGGCCTGCACGGCGATCGTCAGGTCGTCGAGTGCCCGGGTGGGCGCCGGCCCGGCGGACCAGCCGGGCCACCGGCGCCGCAACCCAAAGTGCTTCGTCAGGCCCTGCGTCGCGATCGCGTCCACACGACGGAACGGTACACGAGTGCCGCGATCGGGCATGATCGCGCGATGACCGCTGCGCCCGCCCACCCGCCGATCCTGGACGGCGGCACCCGGCTTCCCTCTCTGCCGCCGCACCCGCGCGTGGTCCGTCCGGTGCGCACCCTCCCCGGCGGGCTCTCGGAGGCGGAGGCGGGCACCCGGCGGGCGCGCGGCGAGGGCAACACGTACCGCGCGTCAACCTCGCGGACGTACTGGGAGATCCTCCGCCAGAACGCGTACCCGGGGATCAACGGGATCCTCATCTCCGTCTCGGTCCTCCTCCTGCTCTTCGGGATGGCCGTCGAGGCGCTCCTGACCGCGGGCCCGGTCCTCGCCAACATCGGGATCGGCGTCGTGCAGGAGTCACGGGCGAAACGCAAGCTGGACGGGATCGCGCTCCTGGCGCGCCCGCGGGCCCACGTCATCCGGGATGGCGCGGAGCGGGGAATCGATCCCGGGGAGGCCGTCCTCGGGGATCTCCTCGTCGCCCGGCGGGGCGACCAGGTCGTCCTCGACGGCACGCTCGTGGGCGAGGGGCGCGTCGAGCTGGACGAGTCGCTTCTCACGGGGGAGTCGGACCCGGTCCAGAAGCAGGCCGGCGATCCGGTCCTGTCCGGGAGCGCGATCGTCTCGGGCACGGCCGTGTTCGAGGTGGAGTCGGTGGGCGCCGCGAGCTTCGCGAACCGGCTCCTCGCTGAGGCGAAACGGCTGGGCGACGAGCGTACCCCGCTCCAGCGCGAGATCGCCGCCACGATCTGGGCGGTCGCCGGGCTGGTTCTCGTCACGCTGGTCCCGGTGGCCCTGGCCCTCGCCGCGCTGCCGGGCGGCTTCAGCTCCACCCAGACGCTCACCGCGGTGGCGGTCCTCGTGACGCTCGTCCCGCAGGGTCTCGCGATCATGGTGACCGTCACGTACGCCGCCGGGGCACTCCGGATCAGTCACCTCGGCGCCCTCGTCCAGCGCCAGAACGCGGTCGAGTCGATGGCACGCGTGGACACGCTCTGCATGGACAAGACCGGCACGCTCACAACCCAGCGGATCTGGTTCGCCGGTGCCGACATCCTGGGCAGCGATGATGCCCGCGAGGTGGCCACGACCCTTGGCGCGCTTGCCGCCAGCACGACGGCGCCGAACAGGACAACCGACGCGATCGGGGCGGCCAACCCGGGATTCGCCCAGCCGGTCGCGGACGAGATCGCGTTCGCATCGGAGCGGCGCTGGTCCGGGCTTCGCTTCGCCGATGGAGAGACCTGGGTGCTGGGCGCGCCGGCCGTCCTGCTGCCACGCCTCGCGACGGCCGACCCGACCGGTGCGGCTGCCCCGGGGACGATCGCCGTGACCCCGGTCGCGGAAACCCCGGAGGCCGTCGCAGCGAGGGCGGCCAGCGTCGCCGCCGAGGGCGTCCGGGTCCTCCTTCTCGCCCGCGCCCCGGCGCGTGCCCAGCTCCGGGACGAGGACGGCCGGCCGGCGCTTCCGCCCGACCTGGCCGCGGTCGCGCTCCTGCGCTTCGGCGAGGAGCTGCGCGCGGACGTGGGCGAGATCCTCGGCGGGTTCGCACGGGCCGGGATCGAGCTCAAGGTGATCTCCGGCGACGACCCTGCGACGGTCGAGGCGCTCGCCCGTCGGGTCGGCCTCGCCGTCCCCGGCGAAGCGGCATCCGGGCCGACGCTGGGGTTGCTCGAGGACGCCGGTGCCGCGGACGAGGCAGAGCGGCACTCCGTCTTCGGGCGCGTCGAGCCCGCCCTCAAGGCCCGGCTCGTGGCACTCCTGCGCGGCCGCGGGCACTACGTCGCGATGGTCGGCGACGGCGTCAACGACATCCTGTCGCTCCGGCGGGCGAACCTCGGGATCGCGATGGAGTCGGGCTCGGCTGCCGCGCGCGGCGTCGCCGACCTTGTCCTGCTCGGGGACCGGTTCGGCGTGCTGCCGAAGGCGGTGATCGAGGGCCAGCGGATCGTGGCCGCAATGGAGGCGACCCTGGTCCTCCTCCTCTCGCGGACGTTCTACGTCCTCCTCATCATCGCTGGCGCCGCGATCGTGAGCCTCCCGTTCCCGCTCACCCCGCGCCAGAATTCCGTGCTGGCGTTCGCGACCGTGGGCATCCCTTTGATCGTGCTCGCGATCTGGGTCCCGCCGCGCCGGCTCCCGCGCAGCCTGCTCGCAGAGACGCTGCGGGTCTCCATCCCGGTCTCCGTCGCGGTGGTGCTCGTCGCGCTCCCCACCTACGCCTACACGCTTGGCACCGGCGTCTCGGTCGTGGAAGCCCAGACGGTGCTCACGTCCGTCACGGTCTTCTGCGGGCTGGGCCTCCTGCCGCTGATCTCGTCGGGGGCGCGCGAGGAGTCGCCGGGGCGCCTTGTGCGGTGGTGGCCCTGGCTCCTGGCGGGCTTCATGCTGGTCGTCTACCTCGTCATCCTCGCGCTGCCCTTCGCCCGCGAGTTCTACGAGCTCACGACGCTCGACACACGCGAAGTCCTGATGCTGCTCGGTATCGGAGGGGCGTGGACGGTCGCGGTCCACGGCCTGCG
>Ga0209048_10001491_pt1 | contig 24008 bp, 20 predicted proteins | sample FrelakmetCRP12CR_FD_187146 | JGI IMG/M metagenome (GOLD analysis project Ga0209048, IMG submission 187146) | Freshwater lake sediment microbial communities from the University of Notre Dame, USA, for methane emissions studies - CRP12 CR (SPAdes)... | ecosystem: Environmental > Aquatic >... | reverse complement strand
TCCTTCTGCCAGTCGAGCATCGAGCGCAGCCACTTGAGCTTGGCGTCGCCCTCGCGAGCGGTCCAGCCGCCCGACTCCTGCACGTCCGCGCCGGGCCGGTCCTTGTAGACCCAGTGCGCCGCCACCCCGAACTCCGCCATCTCGTGCATCTCCTGGGTGCGAATCTGAATCTCCAGGGGGCGGCCCTCGGGGCCAATGATGGTCGTGTGAAGCGACTGGTACATGTTGAACTTCGGCATCGCTATGAAGTCCTTGAAGCGCCCGGGCAGCGGCTTCCAAAGCGAGTGGATCACGCCGACGGTCCCGTAGCAGTCCTTCACCGAGGCGACGATCACCCGCATCGCGGTGAGGTCGTAGATCTCGTTGAACTCGCGACCCTTCTTGGTCATCTTCGAGTAGATCGAGTAGAAGTGCTTCGCGCGGCCCGCTATCTGAGCCTCGATGCCGAGCTCGGCGAGCTCGCGTTTCAGGTAGTCCCCGGCCTCGCTCACGTAGCGCTCACGATCGTCGCGCTGCTGGGCGACGAGGCCCTTGATCTCCTGATACTTGCGCGGGTGAAGGGTCGCGAACGCCAGATCCTCGAGCTCCCACTTGATCGCGTGGATGCCCAGGCGGTGGGCCAGCGGGGCGTAGATCTCGAGCGTCTCGCGCGCCTTCTCCATCTGCTTCTGCTTCGGCATCGCGTCGATCGTGCGCATGTTGTGCAGACGGTCGGCCAGCTTGATCAGGATGACCCGCACGTCGGTGGCCATCGCCACCATCATCTTGCGGTAGTTCTCGGCCTGCGCCTCGTCGCGCGACTGGAAGGTGATGCCCGTCAGCTTGGTGACGCCATCCACGATCACCGCGATCTGCTCGCCGAACCGCTCGCGCACCTCGTCGATCGACGCCGAGGTGTCCTCCACCGTGTCGTGCAGGAGCGCCGCGCACAGCGTCTCGGTATCCAGCCGCATCCCCGCGCAGATCCGGGCCACGCCCACGGGATGAACGATGAAGTCCTCGCCGGATTTCCGGCGCTGGGCGGCGTGGTGCTCGCACGCGAACACGAACGCGTCCTGCACCCGGCGATGGTCGATCTCGACCGCCGAGTCGGCCGCGTGCTCGGAGACGATCGCGAACAGGTCCCCGAGCAGACGCCGCTCGGCCTCGTCGAGGCTCAGGGGCGCTTCGAGCGCGCCCGCGCCCTGCGGCTCGGCGGCGCCACTCGGCTCATCGATGCCCGCGGTTCCCACCGCGGGACCGGGAGGACGCGAATCCTCGGCGAGGCCGCCTGCCGGCGGGGTATCCGAATCCTTGGCGATCGCCATGCTCATAGGGTAGGGGACCGTCTACCCGGACCGAAGGGATTCTCACGGGGCGGCAAACAGGACCAGCTCGTCCCGTGGCACCGCGGCCTGCTCCGGGCCGCCCCGCGCGTCGCTCGGACTCGCGGCGGGCCGTGCCTGGCGCAGCACCAGCCGGGGTTCGCTCACGCCGTTCCACTCGTTGATCTCGAGTGTGAACGTGGCCTGCGCCGCAGCACCCTCGTCGACCGGCAGCCGTCCGCCCGTCCCGAACGCCACGGCGCGGGCGCGGGCTCCGCGAGACTCGACGGTGAAACGCACATGCTTGCCTTCCCCCATCGGGCGGCCGTCGCAGAACGTGGCGTCGGCCACCAGTAGCGACACGCTGGGATTGCCCCGCCCGAACGGCGCGAGGCTCTGCAACTCCTCGGCGAGCGTCATTCCGAGCTCGTCGCCCCCCACGACGGCGTCGACCCGCTCCACCGCCCGCAGGTCCGCCGGCTCGAGCACGCGCTCGGCGTACGCGCACAGCGCGCTCGCGAACCCATCGACGCACGCGCGCTCGATCTCGAGGCCCGCCGCCGCACGATGGCCCCCGTAGCGGGCGAGGTGGGCCCGGCACGCGGTCAGCCCCTCGAGCAGGTCGAACCCCTCGATGCTCCGGCCCGATCCCCTGCCCCCGTCCCCCTCCAGCGCGATCAGGACCACCGGGCGGTGGTGGCGCTCGGCCAGGCGCGAGGCCACGATGCCGATCACGCCCGGATGCCAACCCTCGCCGGCCAGCACGTAGGCGGCGCGCTCGCCGAGCTCCGAGATCTGCGCTTCGGCCTGGAAGCGGATGCCCGTCTCGACGTGCCTGCGCTCCAGGTTCGCGCGATCGAGCTCCTCCGCGATCTGCGCGGCCCGCGCCCGGTCCTCGGTGAGGATCAGCTCCAGCCCGGCGTCGGCGCGATATAGGCGTCCGGCTGCGTTCAGGCGCGGCGCCAGCGCGAAGCCCACCGACCGCTCGTCCACCCGGCTCGGGTCCACCCGGGCGACCGCCATCAGGGCGCGCAGGCCAGGCTTCGCAGTGCTCGCCAGGGCGCGCAGCCCGCGACGGACGAGCGAGCGGTTCTCGCCCACCAGCGGCACGACGTCCGCGATCGTCGCCAGCGCCACGAGGTCCAGATCCTCCTGGAGCTCGCGCAGCCCGCGCCGCCGCCGGGCGCCGCCCGGGTCGTCGGCGCCGCCGCCGGCTTCCAGGAGCGCCTGAGCCAGCTTGTAGGCGACGGCCGTCGCGCACAGCTCGGCGCACGGATAGCCGCAGAGGGCGGGATGCACTATCGGCGCGTTCGGCAGCACGCCGTCGCCGCGCGGCGCGTGGTGGTCGGTGACCACCACCTCGAGGCCCAGCGCTCTCGCCGCCGCCACCTCCTGAACCGCCGTGATCGCGCAATCCACCGTCACGAGCAGGCGCGTGCCCCGTGCCGCCAGACGCTGCACGGTGCCCACGTTGAGCCCGTAGCCGTCGCTCGCGCGATCGGGCAGGTAGGAGTCCACGTTCGCCCCCAGTCTGCGGAGCGCCCGCACGAGCACGGCCGTCGAGCACACGCCGTCGACGTCGTAGTCGCCGTGGATCGTGATGCGATCGCCGCTGCCGAGGTGCCTGAGGATCGTCTGCACCGCTGCGGAGATGCCCGAGAACGCGCTGGGCGGATGCTCCTCGCCCGCCGTCAGGAACACGCGTGCGCCCGCCGGCTCACCGAGGCCCCGGCGCACTAGCACCTGCGCGACGGGGCCGCTCACCCCGAGCTCGCGCTCGAGCCGTTCGACCTCGGCGATCGGGCACTCGGGGATCTCGAAGCGACATGGCTGCATGCCCGGCCACACTACGGCCAGGATGAGACGGAACGGGGCGGGTGGGCGCGGCCGCCGGCGACGCACGCCCCACCCTGCGCGCGGGCGGCGCTAGCCGGCGGGGGAGTGCGCGGCGGACGCCCGCTCGCGGCGGACGCCCTCCATGTAGACCAGCGCGATGCCGAGCAGCGCTCCCGGGACCGCGTACATGACGATCGCGATGTCCGTCGCCTTTTCGCCGGGGACCCTCAGCGCGGAGACCCTCACGCCGTAGATGAGCAGCCCCATGAGGATCGCCCCGAAGAGCGACCCCACGAAGGCCCCCACGATGCCCCCCCAGAAGCGATCCGGCAGGAAGATCGTGAAGTGCCAGATGGCCAAGCCCATCATCACCCAGCCGAGCATCGCCATCAGGCGCTCACTCCCCTCGGGTCCCGGGGTGCCGGGCGCATCAGCGCGCCCTTCCGTGACGGCGATTGCGCGGGCGCCTGCGCTTCTCGGGCCGCTTCGGCTCGTCCTTGAGCACGAGGTCCTCGGGGGTCAGATCGGCCGCCGGATCCGGGGCCTCCGCGGGGGCCTCGGCGGGGGCCGCCTCCTCGGCCGGTGCCCGCTGGGCCACCCCGCCCGATCGAGCGGCCGATCCCTGCCCGGACGGAGACCCCTCGACGTCGAGGTCGCGCACGAGCTCCTGGAACTCTTCGCGCGAGAGCTGCTCGCCGGGCTCCTCCGGGGCGATCAGGCTTCCCCGGCGCGTGCGCCTGCGCTTCTGGGCGGGCTCGACGTCCGCCGGTTCGCCGGCCACCGACGTGGCGTACGGTGAGACCTCGCCGAATTCGCGCACGATGCGGGCGCGGCGGTTGCGAAAGCTGCCCTCGCGTTCCTTCCACTGCGTGAGCACCGGGGAGGCGATGAAGATCGAGGAGTACGCCCCCGATGCGATCCCCACCATCAGCGCGAAGGCGAAGTCCTTGAGGGTTTCCCCGCCGAACAAGAGCAGCGAGATGACCGGCAACAGCGTGCAGAAGCTCGTCGCGAGCGAGCGCGTCAACACCTCGGACATTGACCGGTTGACGATCTGCGAGAACGCCGCACGCGGCATACGCGGCACGTTCTCGCGCACGCGGTCGAACACAATGATCGTGTCATAGAGCGAATACCCGAGGATCGTCAAGAGGGCGGCGACCGTCGCGGTCGTCACTTCCCGGCCCGTCAGCGAGTAGACGCCCGCGGTTATCAACAGGTCGTGCATCAGGGCGATCAGCACCGGAACCGCATACTTCCACTCGAACCGCAGGGCGATGTAGGCCGAGATCACGAGCAGCGACGCGATGATCGCGATGATCGCGCTGTGGGCAACCGTCTTGCCGAACGTCGGCCCGATCGAGGTCGAGGAGAAGTTCTTGGTGCCCGGCGCCCCGGGGCCGTTGCCGAACCGGGCGTCGAGGGCCGCCTGCACCTTCTTGACCGCTTCCGGCTTCAGCGTCTTGGTGGAGATCTGGTAGCCGGTTCCGCCGATGCTCGGGTTCGTCAGCTTCTGCACCTGGGCGTTGGAGTAGCCGGCCGCCGACATCACCGAGGCTACCTGGGCCTCCGAGGCGGACTTGACGAAGGCCGTCTGGATGCGCGTGCCGGACTTGAAAGAGATGCCGAAGTTCAGCCCTTTGCCGCCGATCGCGAGCGCGCCGATCAGCAGGATCGTGCCCGACAGGGAGAAGAACCACTTCGACGAGCCCATGAAGTCGAACGTCCAGCCCCGGCCGTGACGCGCCGCGCCGAGCATCGCCGGGTGTGAGACGGCCCGCGAGCGCGACATCACCCCGAGGGCGGCCTGCGTCGCGAGCACGGCAGTGAACAGCGACACGAGCGTGCCGATGCCGAGCATGAAGGCGAAGCCCTTCACTTCCGCGGTGGCCAGGGCGAACAGGATGAACGCCGTCATGAACGTGACCACGTTGGCGTCGACGATCGCCGCGAACCCGCGTTTGTAGCCGGTTGCGATACCCGAGATGACCGAGCGCCCGCCGCGGATCTCCTCCTTCACGCGCTCGAAGATCACGACGTTCGCATCCGCCGCCACGCCGATCGTGAGGATCAGCCCGGCGATCCCCGGCAGGGTCAGCGTGATCGGGATGAGCTTGATCAGCGCGAAGAAGTAGATCGCGTAGATCACGAGGCCCCCGACGGCGATAGCCCCGAGCACGCGGTAGAAAGCCAGCAGGAACAGGCAGACCACTGCAAAGCCCACGAGGCCTGCGATCAGGCCCTGGGTCAGCGCCTGCTTGCCGAGCGTCGCCGACACCTGCGAGCGGCTGATCAGGGCCAGCCTGATCGGCAGGGCGCCCGACTGCAGCTCGTCGGCGAGGTTCTGAGCCGAGGTGATCGTGAACCCGCCCGAGATCTGAGAGCCGTTCGACGATTCGATGCCTTCCGGGTACTTCGTGTAGTCGATCGAAGGGGCCGTGATCACCTGACCGTCGAGCACGACCGCGAAGTGCTGCTGGGCCGCTTCCTTCGTGACGCCCGGAAGCTGCGCTTCCTGGCCGCGGCGGGCGATTTCCTTCGTGACGCGCTGAAAGACGCTCTGCCCGTGGGAGGTGAAGCCGAACGTCACGTTGGGCGCGCCCGTGCCGCCGGCCCCTTCGTCGAAGCTCTGCTGGGGGTTCGTGATGTCCGAGCCCCGCAGCACCGGGTTGTCGTTCAGCACGTACCAGCTGTTCGGCAGGCTCTGGGACACCTTGCCGCTCGCGCTTTCGAGCGCACGCGCCCGGACCACCACGGTGCCGGGATTGACCCGCACGGCCTTCGCCGTGACGCCCGGTGGCGGTTTGTAGTTTTCGGAGTAGAGGTTCTGTTCGGTTTCCTCGGGGCCGCGCAGCACCGTTTCATGCTTGGGGTCCACCAGGTACCAGGTGCCGTATATGCAGCCGCCCACCTGCTGGGGGGTGCAGCCCGGTGCCAGCGTCGTGCTGTTGGAGCGGAGGATCGCCGGGCGTTTGGCGGCCCGCACGACCGCCTGGTACTCGGTGAGTCCGAACTGGGCGGCGGCGGCGTTCGCCCCGCCCGTGACCGACGGTTCGTTCACGGCGGGCTGGCCGCTCGGGCCGATCACGCTGGGCTCCCAGTCGTAGAAGAACAGCTGCGCGGTCTTGCCGACCTGGTCCTGGGCGCGCGTGGCGTTCTTCACGTTCGGCAGCGCGACGTCGAGTTCATCGGCTCCCGAACGCTGGATTTCCGGCTGCGCGACGCCGAGCTGATCGACGCGCTTGCGCATGATGTCGATCGCCCTGTTCAGCGATTCGGAGTCCACCTTGGACTGGGCCGTCGGCTTGCCCTGGTAGACGAGCTCGACCCCTCCCTTGAGGTCGAGCCCCAGGCGGGTCGGCTTGGCGAAGATGACCACCAGCGATGCCGCCAGGAGGCCCGCGACGATCAGGAGGACAAGGATGTTCCGGCGGCGGTCTTGCATCGGCCCGGCCAGCCTATTTCTCGGGGGTCAGCACGAGCAGAAGCCCGCCGTCGTCGTCATACGCGGGGAACATGTCCGCCTTCGCGGCAGCCGCCACATCGCGTTCGCCGCTCACCCGCACCGGCACCTGCAGCGCGCGCACCCCCCACTCGAGGACTGTCGCCACCGGATCGTCGCCGTTCGCGAACTCCAGTCCGAGCACCTGCTCGACGCGCTGGCCGATCACCTCTTCCTCCTCGAGCCCGGTGAAGACGAAGGAGTTCTTGCCGCAACCGATCACACGGCCCTCGGCGTCGCACACGAAGAACGCCGCGTCCGGGGCAGGATAGTAGTCGTCCAGCAGTTCGAACAGGAAGGCAAAGCCGCACTTCACGCAGCCCTTCGGCTGGCGGGTGAAGCCGAGGTTCCGGTCCAACTCGCTGGTGCGGTGGCCGCAGTTAGGGCAGATGAAGGGGTGGGCCATGGGCAACTACAGACTACGCAAGCCGCGCGGTGAAGGTCCCCGGGTCCGCCGGATCCTGCGACCGCGCCCGGCCTGACGCTCAGAACAGGGATGGTCCGTCCGGCGCCGGGAAATCGAGCCCGAGATGGGCGAACGCGGCGGGGGTCGCGGCGCGGCCTCGGGGCGTTCGCCTGATCAGGCCCTCCTTCAGCAGGTAGGGCTCGTAGACGTCCTCGATCGTGTCCTGCTCCTCGCCGACGGCCACCGCCAGCGTCGACAGGCCCACCGGACCGCCGTTGAACTTGGCGCAGATCGCGTGGAGTATCTCGCGATCGAGACGGTCGAGACCCCGCTCGTCCACCTCGAGCATCGCGAGCGCCGCGTGCGCCGCCTGGGCGGTCACGAGACCCTCCATGCGCACCTCGGCGAAGTCGCGCACGCGCTTGAGCAGGCGGTTGGCCACCCGTGGCGTCCCTCGGGAGCGCGTCGCGATCGCCGTGGCGCCGTCGTCCTCCAGGCCGATCTCAAGGATGCCCGCGGACCGCCGCACGATGATCGCGAGCTCTCCCACCGAGTAGGGCTCCAGGCGCGCCTGGATGCCGAAGCGGTCGCGCAGGGGCGTCGTGAGCAGGCCGGTCCGCGTAGTGGCGCCGATCAGCGTGAAGGGCGGCAGATCGAGCGTGACCACGCGCGCCCCCGCCCCCTGCCCGACGGTGATCGGCAGGCGATGATCCTCCATCGCCGGGTAGAACGTCTCCTCCAGCGTGCGTGGCAGGCGGTGGATCTCATCGACGAAGAACACGCTTCGCGGCTCGAGGGCCGTCAGGAACGCCGCGATGTCCCCCTTGCGCTCGAGCGCCGGCCCGGCCGTCTGCACGAACGGCACTTCGAGCTCGGCCGCGACGATCTGCGCGAGCGAGGTCTTGCCGAGCCCGGGAGGGCCCGCGAGCAGCAGGTGATCGAGCGCGTCGCCACGCGCCGTGGCGGCCTCGATGGCCACCGCGAGCTGCTCGCGCAGCGACTCCTGGCCCACGAAGTCGTCAAGCCGCCGGGGACGCAGCGAGCGGTCGAGCTCGTCCTCCGAGACGAGGTATGGGGTCTGGATGCGGGGGGCGGTTTCGGTCATCACGCCCTCGCGCGCGCGAGCCGCAGCGCGTGCGCGAGCAGCTCCTCGGCGGTCTCTCCGTCGGCGCCGCGCAGCAGCTCCTCCGCCTCGCCGGGCGCGTATCCGAGCTCGAGCAGCCCGTCACGGGCGAGCAGCCGCGGATGATCGCCGCCCCCGCGACCGGCGAGGATCGGCGTCTCGGCGCCTGCCCCCCCGCTGTTGACGCCCACCTTCTCGCGCAGCTCGACGATGATCCGCTCGGCGGTCCGCCTGCCGATGCCGGGCACGGCCTGGAAGCGGGCCACATCGCCCGCGGCGAGCGCTCCGATCAGCTCCCGGGTCGGCCCTCCGGAGAGAACCGCCAGGGCGACCTTCGGACCGACCGCCTGAACCGACAGGAGCATCAGGAAGAGATCGCGCTCCTGTTCTGAGTGGAAGCCGTACAGGGACAGGGCGTCGTCGCGCACGATCAGGTGGGCGTGCAGGGTCACCTGCCCGCCCACCGAGGGCACATGGCGCAGCGTCTCGGCGGATACGGCCGCCCGGTAGCCGACGCTCCCACACAGCACCACCACGTGGTCGGTGCGCCGCACCGCCACCTCCCCTCGCAGGAGCGCGATCATCCGGCGACCCGCGCCAGCGCGATCGACAGCGGCGCGCAGTTGGCGTGGCACAGAGCCACGGCAAGCGCGTCGGCGGCATGGTCGGGACGGGGCTCCGCCTCCAGGCCGAGCAGCGTCTGGACCATCCGCGCGACCTGATCCTTGCCGGCGCGCCCGTTGCCGCAGACGGCGCTCTTGACCTTCTGGGGCGTGTAGCTCGTGCAGGGCACGCCGTGCTGGCCGGCCGCGAGCATCACGACCCCCCGCGCGTGGCCGACGGCGAACGCGGTGCGCACGTTCTGGCCGAAGTACAGCTCCTCGAGCGCCACCGCGTCGGGCTCGTGCTCGCCGAGCAGAGCGCTCACCGCCGCGTGGATGTCGGCCAGCCGGCGCTCCTGCGCGAGCGCCGCCGGCGTCCGGATGACCCCGCCGTCGAGCGCGAAGAGCCTGCCGTCCCGTCGCGCCACCACCCCGTAGCCCGTGTTGGCAACGCCGGGATCTATGCCGAGGACGATCATCCCGAGTGATTCTGCGCCAGCCACCGGACGCCTGCCTGCCCTACGCTGCGGTTCTCATGGCAGCGCAGCAGATCGACTTCGCCGCCGAGGGCCTGCTCGACGGCCTCGAGGGCGAGGAGCGCGCCGACCGCCTGGTGCTGCTGCACTATCTCGAGGGCAACGGCGTGTCGCTGGCCGAAATGCAGCGGGCGACGGCCACAGGCACGCTGGTCTTCCTGTCGGCGGAGCGTGTGATCGGCGGCCAGGCGCGGTATACGAGCGCCGAGATCGCCGAGCGCAGTGGAGTCTCAGAGGACTTCCTGCTGGCGACAACGCGCGCGATGGGGCTGCCGATCCGACCCGCCGGGGAGTCCGTGTACACCGACTCCGATCTGGAGGTGGTGCGGATGACCAACGGGTTCCGCGCGGTCGGCATCACCGACGAAGAGATACTTGACGTCCTCCGCGCCCTCGGCCGGGGGCTCTCGCAGGCAGCCGAGACGATGCGCGCGCTTCCCCTGCGGATCGTGCTCGAGCCCGGTCTGAGCGAGCAAGCGCTCGCGGAGCGCTACGCAGCCACCGTCTCGGAGCTCGCTCCGCTGCTGGCGCCGCTCATCAGTGGCCTGTTGAACCTCCATCTCCGCCAGATGGCCCAGAACGAGGCGATCAGCTCCATCGAGCGCAGCGGGGGACGCCTGCCGGGCTCCCGGGAGATAGCCGTGTGCTTCGCGGATCTCGTCGGATTCACCCGCCTCGGTGAGCAGGTGGCGCCCGAGGAGCTCGGTCATCTGGCGATCCGCCTGGAGGCCCTCGCGACCGAGGTGGCCGAACCGCCCGTGAAGCTCGTCAAGACGATCGGCGACGCCGCGATGCTCGCATCGCTGCGGCCCGAGCCCCTTCTAGACGCGACCTTTGCGCTGATCGACGCGGCCGAGGCCGAGGGCCCGGACTTCCCTCAGCTGCGCGCGGGCATGGCGATCGGGCCCGCCCTCAGCCGCGCGGGGGACTGGTTCGGGCGCCCGGTCAACCTCGCCAGCCGCATCACGTCGATCGCCCGCCCCGGGAGCCTTCTCGCCGAGCGCGGGGTGCGTGAGTCCGCGCCTGAGGCCTACCGCTGGTCCTACGCCGGAGAGCGCCGCCTGCGCGGGGTCCGCGACCCTGTCGCGCTGTTCCGCGCCCGCCGTCTGGCGCCCTGACGCGCCGCGGCCGGGCCGCGTGGACGCAAGCGGGGCCCACGGCCTGTCAGTCCCACAGGCGCCATGGCGCCTCGCCGGATGCCCACAGGTCGTTGAGGGTGACCGCGTCCTTGTATGTGTCCATGCACTCCCAGAACCCCTCGTGCCTGTGGGCCCGCAGCTCGCCGTCGGCCGCCAGGCGTTCGAGCGGGGCGCGCTCCAGCACGCTGTCGCGCTCGAGGTAGCTCAGCGCCCCCGATCGAAAGCAGAAGAAGCCTGCGTTGATCCAGTGCTCCGACCGTGGCTTCTCGCTGAACCCCGTGACCCTCCCCCCCTCCTGCAGCTCGGTCACCCCGAACTGCAGGAGCGGGCGCACGACCGTCATCGTCGCGAGCGCCCCGTGCCGCGCGTGGAAGGCGAGCAGCTCCTCCAGGTCGACGTCGGCCACCCCGTCGGCGTACGTCGCGCAGAACTCCGGCTCGCCCGCAAGAGCCGGCTCAAGCAGCTTGATCCGCCCGCCCGTCTGCGTCTGGAGGCCCGTCTGGACGCACCGCACGCTCACGCCGGCGGGCCAGCGCTGCGCGGCCGCGAAGCGCTCGATCAGCTCCCCCTTGTAGCCGGTCGCGAGCAGGAACCGGCGGAAGCCTTGCACGGCGTAGAGCTGAATCACGTGCCACACGATCGGCATCCCGCCGATCTCGACGAGCGGCTTGGGGATCTCCTGCGTGTGCTCCTGAAGGCGGGTGCCGCGTCCGCCGCAGAGGATGATGACCGGCGGCCGGGTCAACGGCTAGCCGACGACGCGCTCGAGCACGTCGGCGGACACATCGAAGTTGGCGTGCACCGCGTCGACGTCATCGTTCTCCTCCAGAGCCTCGATCAGCTTCATCAGGCGCAACGCCTGGGCCTCGTCGATCGGGACGAGGCTCGATGGGCGGTAGGTCATCTCCGCTCTCTCCATCTCGATTCCGGCCTGCTCGAGGGCGCCGCGCACGGCGGTGAAGGAGGCGGGCTCGGAGATCACCTCGAAAACGTCGTCCTCCGCCGAGATGTCCTCGGCGCCGGCCTCCACGGCGACCATGAGCTCGTCCTCGGAGTAGCGCGCCGCGTCGATCACGATCGTGCCCTTCTTGTCGAACAGGTAGGCGACCGAGCCCGGCTCGCCCAGGCTGCCCCCGTTCTTGGAGAGGATGTGCCTGATGTCGGCGCTCGTGCGGTTGCGGTTGTCGGTGAACGCCTCCACCAGCACCGCCACCCCGCCGGGGCCGTAGCCCTCGTAGAGCACGGCCTCGATCGCATCCGCCTCCCCGCCCACGCCCGTACCCTTGGCGATCGCGCGCTCGATGTTGTCCTTCGGCATCGATGCTTCCTTGGCCTTGCGCACCGCGTTCTCGAGCGTCGCGTTCGTATCCGGATCGCCGCCCCCGTCGCGGGCCGCGACCATGATCGCCCGCGCGAGCTTTGAGAAGTGCGCGCCCCTGCGCGAGTCGACGACCGCCTTCTTGTGCTTGATGCTCGCCCACTTCGAATGTCCTGACATGCCGCAGAGTCTACGAATCCGCCGCGCGCGAGCGATCCGCTCCCCTCCGCGAGGAGGTTCTGGGCGGCGATCCCTAGGATGGGCGGCCATGACCGGCCCGCCCCCCGCAGAGATCTTCAAGGCCTATGACATCCGCGGCATCTATGGCGAGCAGATCGACGGCGAGGTCGCCGAGCAGATCGGCCGCGCGTTCGCGCACGTGCTCTCAGGGCTCGCCGGCAAGCCCGTCGATGAGCTACGCGTCGGCCTCGGGCGCGACATGCGCCTCTCGGCGCCCGAGCTCTCCGCGCGCTACCGGGAGGGCCTCTCGAGCGCCGGCGCCGATGTGATCGACGCGGGCCTCGTCGGCTCGGAGATGCTCTATTACCTGGTCGGCTCGCGCGAGCTGGACGGCGGCCTGATGTGCACGGCCTCCCACAACCCTCCGGCCTACACCGGGGCCAAGCTCGTGCGCGAGGGAGCGATCGCACTGTCGGGTGACGCCGGGATCGCCGACGTGCGACGGACGATCGAGGAGGAACTGGAGCCTGGGGCGCCCGGCCGGCCGCAGGGCGAGAGCCCCCCCGCCCGCGGCACCGTGCAGGAGATCGACCTTTACGAGGAGTTCCAGGCGGCGGCCCTGCGCTTCATCGACCCCGACGCGGTGCGCTCCGGGGGGACCCGTCCGCTGAAGGTGGTCCTCGACGGGGGAAACGGGATGGCCGGCCCGATGGTCGGGCCGCTGCTGGAGAGCCTGGACCTCGATCTGATCGAGACCTACTGGACCCCCGACGGGAGCTTCCCCGACCACGAGCCCAATCCGCTGCTGGAGGAGAACCGCCAGATGATCATGGATCGGGTGGTCTCGACCGGCGCGGACCTCGGGATCGCATGGGACGGCGACGCCGACCGCTGCTTCTTCATCGACGACAGCGGAGCCTTCGTGGACGGCGACTTTCTCACCGCCATGCTCGCCGAGTCCCTGCTCGGCAAGCATCCGGGGGAGGCGATCCTCTACGACGTGCGCGCCTCGCGCGCGGTCCCGGACACCGTCCGGCGCGCCGGCGGCACCCCGTATGTCAACCGGGTCGGCCACGCCTTCTTCAAGACGCGGATGCGCAAGGAGGGCTCCCTGTTCGGCGGGGAGGTGTCCGGGCACTACTACTTCCGCGACTTCTACTGCGCCGACTCGGGCACGATCCCGGCGCTGCTCGTGCTCGAGCTGCTCTCGCGCGAGCAGAAGAGCATGTCCGAGCTTCTGGCGCCATACCATGCGCGTTACTTCATCTCCGGTGAGATCAACACTGAGGTCGCCGACCCGCTCGCCAAGATGGAGGAGATCGCCGCGCACTTCCCCTCCGCGCGCCAGGAACGCCTCGACGGCATCTCGATCGACTACGAGGACTGGCACTTCAACGTCCGCCCATCCAACACCGAGCCTCTGCTTCGCCTCTGCCTCGAGTCTCTGGTCTCGCCCGAGGACATGGCCCGCCGCCGCGACGAAGTCCTCTCGCTGATCCGCTCGTGAGCGCAGACCCCGCTCCGAGCAGCGGTCCCGGGCGCACCCGCGGGCACGAGCCCGCGCGCCCGCAGGCCAAGTCCGCCGGGTCCGCAGTCCCGGGACCGGGTGCCACGCCTGAGGACGCGCAGGGGCTGGCCCTCGCCGCCGCCGCCGGGATCCATCGCCTGGCGATCCCCACCCCCTTTCAGGTCGGCCGCGTCAACGCCTACCTGATCGAGGACTCGCCGCTCACCCTCGTGGACTCCGGCCCGAACTCCGCCAAGGCGCTCGACGAGCTCGAGCAGGCGCTCGGCGCGCTCGGCCACGCGATCGAGGACATCGAGCTGCTGATCGTCACCCACCAGCACATCGACCACTTCGGGCTCGCGAGCATCCTCGCCCGGCGCTCCGGCGCCGAGGTCGCGGCGCTCGACCGCCTCGCGCCCTACCTGGCGCGCTTCGGCGAGCAGACCGAGCTCGATGATCTGTTCGCCGAGCGGATCATGCTGCGCCACGGCATCCCCCCGGACATCGTGACCGCGCTGCGTGCCGTATCGGCGAGCTTCCGCGCCTGGGGCTCCGCCGTCGAGGTCACGCGGCCGCTCGCCGACGGCACGGAGCTGCGCCTGCGCGATCGCACGCTGCGCGTGATCCACCGTCCCGGTCACAGCCCATCGGACACCGTCTTCCTGGACGAGTCGAGCTCGATTCTGCTCGCGGCCGACCACCTCATCAAGCACATCTCCTCCAACCCCCTGCTCGCGCGGCCGCTGGGGGCCGACGTGGATGATGCCGACCGATCGCGCAGCGGCGAGCGCCCGCAGGCGCTCGTCACCTATCTCGCGTCGCTGCGGCTGACCCGCGAGATGGAGCTCTCGCTCGTGCTCCCCGGGCACGGCCAGCCGATCTCAGATCACGTGTCGCTGATCGACGAGCGCTTTCGCCTGCACGAACGGCGCGCTGCGAAGATCGGTCGCCTGATCGCCGCCGAGCCGCTGACGGCGCACGAGATAGCCCAGGCGCTGTGGGGGAACGTAGCCGTCACGCAGGCCTATCTCACGCTCTCGGAGGTGCTCGGACACCTCGACCTGCTGCTCAACGACGGGCGTGCCGCCGAGCTCGACACGGACGGCGTGTCGCGCTTCCGCGCGGCCTAGAGCGTCACGCGGAAGCTACGCCCCGCCCCGCTCGATGTCGCGCAGGTGATCGACGTTCGCCTCGTGGGCGGGCTCGCGGCTGGGCTCGGCGGAGAACCACGCGTCGAGGATCTCCGACAGCTCGGCCTCGGAGGTCGCGCGCAGGCTCAGCGCCAGGACGTTCGCGTCGTTCCAGCGGCGGGCGCCGGCCGCGGTCGCGGCGTCGAGGCACAACGCCGCGCGTATCCCATCGACCTTGTTCGCGGCGATCGAGGCGCCGGTGCCCGTCCAGCAGCACACGATGCCCTGCCCGGCGCGGCCCTCGGCGACGTCCCGTGCCGAGGCCTCCGAAGCCCAAGCCCAGTCATGCGGCTCGGCGTCGCCCAGCGCGCCGTGCCTGATCGCCCGATGCCCCCGGCGCTCGAGCTGATCGACGAGGGCGCTCGCAATGCCCGTCAGCTCGTCCGCGGCCACCGAGATCCACATCCCCGCCCAGTATCGCCCATCGCCCCCGGCGACGGTACGGTTCGGCGATGGCCCTCGCGCCCCCAGGGACGCTGCCCCCGCGGCGCTTCCGTCCCCGCCTGCACTGGGAGCTGTTGCTGTGCGGCCTGCGCGGACACGAGCTCATCGGCACGGACGCCGCCGAGCTGCGCGCGGAAGATGCGATCCTCGCCCGCGAGGATGCCGCCGGCACCCGCTGGTATCGCTGCCTGCGTTGCGACAGCTGGCTGGCGCTGCCCCGCCCCGAGCAGCCGGCCCGTCCCCATCCCCCCTCCCGCGAGGAGATCGAGCTGCCGCTGCGGGGCAAGCCGCTGCGCGACAAGATCGTGCTGCGGATCATCGCCGTGGACCGCGCCTTTCACCTCGTCACGCTCAGCGCCCTCGGCGTGCTCGTGCTGCTGTTCGCGTCCGACCGCAACACGTTGCGCCACACCTTCTACAGGGTCGTCGCCGACCTGCAGGGCGGCGTGGTCTCCGGACAGTCGCACTCCTCCCACGGCCTGCTGCACGAGCTCGACAACCTGTTCACGACGTCCTCGGCGCATCTGCACCTGCTCGGAGGCGTGCTCTTGGCCTACGGGTTCATCGAGGGGGTCGAGGCCGTCGGCCTGTGGTACCAGCAGCGCTGGGCGGAGTACCTGACGTTCCTCGTCACGGCCTCGCTGCTGCCGTTCGAGATCTATGAGATCGTCAACCGCACGACCCCGTTCAAGGTCATAGCGTTCCTGATCAACGTCGCGGTGGTCGTCTACCTGCTGTGGGCCAAGCGCCTGTTCGGCCTGCGCGGTGGAGCCGCCGCCGACGCGCTTCTGGGCGAGCGCGACCAGGGCTGGGGAGCTCTTGTTCGCACCGCGCCCCCGACGCCCGCCGGCTGACGCCAGCCCCGAGTCAGGCCGGCCGCGAGGAGGGCGCGCCGGCGGCGAAGCCACGCGCCCAGCCAAGGAACATGAGGTGCACACGGTCGTCCCGGACCAGCTCTGAGTGGAACGCGACCGCGAGCATCCGGCCCTGGCGCGCGGCCACCGGATGACCTTCGATCTCGGCGAGAATCTCGACGCCGGGACCGTGCTCGTCGATCCACGGGGCGCGGATGAAGACGCCTCGCAGCGGGGCCCCCGCCAGCCCGCCGATCTCGAGATCCGCCTCGAAGCTCCTCCTCTGACGGCCAAACGCGTTGCGCCGCGCCCGGATGTCCATCAGCCCGAGGTGCTCGGAGTCGAGCATGATCAGTCCCGCGCAGGACCCGAGCACGGGCAGCCCGCCGCGCACGAGCTCCCGCAGCGGCTCGGCAAGGCGCTCGCGCCGTACGCCGAGCATCATCGCCGTCGACTCTCCTCCCGGGATCACGAGCCCCGCAAGGCCTGAGAGCTCCCCCGGCACTCGCACCTCGCGCACGCGCGCGCCGAGCCTGCGCAGCACCCGCTCGTGGGCCTCGAAGCCGCCCTGCAGCGCCAGCACCCCGATCAGGGGAGCCCGGGCCGTTGACCCGGCCTGCACCTCGCCGGGCCCGGGAGCCGACCCCGCCGCCATCGCCGCAGCCGTGCTCGCCTACCAGCCGCGCTGGGCCAGGAGCTGCTCGCCCTCGAGCTTCGAGCTCTCGAGGCCGGCCATCGCCGGCCCGAGGCCGCGCGAGGCCTCTGCCACGCGCTCGGGGTCCTTCCAGTGCGTCGTTGCTTCCACGATCGCCCGCGCGCGCGAGGGCGGGTCCTCGGACTTGAAGATGCCCGAGCCGACGAACACGCCTTCGGCCCCCAGCGCCATCATGAGCGCGGCGTCCGCCGGCGTGGCGATTCCTCCGGCGCAGAACAGCACGACCGGCAGCCGGCCGTCCCGGGCGACATCCCGCACGAGCGCCGCAGGGGCCGCGAGATCCTTGGCCGCGGTTGCGATCTCGTCCTCGCCGAGGGTCCCCAGCCGGCGGATCTCGCCGTTGATCGCCCGCATGTGGCGAACCGCCTCGACGATGTCTCCGGTGCCCGCCTCGCCCTTGGAGCGGATCATCGCCGCGCCCTCCCCGATCCGTCGCAGGGCCTCGCCGAGGTTCGTGGCGCCGCAGACGAACGGCACCTTGAACGCCCACTTGTCGATGTGGTTGCTCTCGTCCGCGGGGGTTAGCACCTCGGACTCGTCCACGTAGTCGACGTCCAGCGCCTCGAGGACCTGGGCCTCCAGGAAGTGCCCGATCCTGGCCTTCGCCATCACCGGGATGCTGACCGCCTGCTGGATCCCCGCGATCATCTCGGGGTCCGACATGCGCGCGACCCCGCCGTCGCGGCGAATGTCCGCAGGCACGCGCTCGAGGGCCATCACCGCGGCCGCGCCGGCCTCCTGTGCGATCGTCGCCTGAGCGGGCGTCACGACATCCATGATCACGCCGCCCTTCAGCATCTCGGCCAGGCCGGCCTTCACCCGGAACGTAGCCTCGTCGCGCATCGGCCTAGTCTAGCCGCAGCCCTCTCCGCAGAGGCCTTCCGCCCCACCCCGGCGGGCCTGGCAGGAGAAGCGCCCTAGCGGAGGCGAAAGGCCTTGATCCGGTCGTCGTACTGCGCGGTGTCCTGCGCGTAGACGCCGTAGGCGAGGGCCTGGATGAGGCTCAGCAGGGCGGTGTGCGAGCGCACGTATGCGGGACCGTTCGAGGAGTAGTAGAGCTTGATCTGCGCCAGCTTGGCCACCTCGGAGAGCGTGGCGTCGGTGATCGCGGCCGTGCGCGCCTTGCGATGGCGCGCCAGCTTGACGGCGCGCACGACGAGCGGGTGCGGACGGCCGGCGGAGAGCCCGATCACGAGCGTGCTCTCATCGATCCGGCCGAGGCGGCTGAGCGCCTCCTGGGAGGGGCTCGCGACGACATCGACGCGCAGGTCGAGCAGCATCAGCAGGTGGCGCAGATAGCTCGCGAAGAACGCCATCTGGTCGGTGCCCGCGACCAGCACCTTCTCAGCGCTCACGATGGCCTCGATCAGGGCTTCCACGGAGCTCCTGGACACCTTGCGCGCGGTGTCTTCGACGTTCACGTGGTCGGCCATCAGGGAGGTCTCGAACTCGTTCTGGTCCAACGAGAACAGCGGAGTTGAGCCGGCCGTGCTGGCACCGGTGGCTCCGTTGGCGTGCAGACGGCGGTATTCCTCGCGGGCCGCCGCCTGCAGCTCGGGAAAGCCCTCGAAGCCGAGCGCCTGTGAGAAGCGCACGACCGTCGAGCTCGAGGTGTTCGCACGGCGCGCGAGCTCCTCGGCGGTCTGGAAGGCGGCCTCGTCGAGATGGTCGACGATGTACTGGGCCACGTCCTTCTGGGATCGCGAGCACTCGTCGAAGCGCGCCTGGATGTAGTCCGACAGGCTCTGATGCTCGCTGGAGGCCGAGATTCTCGGGGAGGCCGTCGCGGGAGCCGCCCCCGGACGATCGCTTGTGGGTGTCGCCGCACGCTTCATCGGCGCTCTGTTCGACGTCGCGGCATCGCACTCCTTCCAGGCCTCCCGTCTTCGCAGTCGGGCAGGTAGGGTCTCCCACGATGCGCCGCACCCTCTTCGATGACGTCCACGATGACTTCCGGTCGAGCTTTCGCACGTTCCTGCAGCGCGAGGTGATCGGCGAGGACGGTCGTTACGGCGAGTGGGAGCGGGCCGGGATCGTGCCCCGGGAGACGTTCGCCCGCGCGGGCGCCGGGGGCTTCCTCGGCATGGAGGTTCCCGAGCGCTACGGCGGCGCAGGCGCGGCGGACTTCCGCTTCAACCTCATCATCGGAGAGGAGACCCAGCGCGCCGGCGTGGGCGGCTTCGGGCTCGGGATCACGCTGCACAACGACATCTGCCTGCCGTACTTCCTGAGCTACTGCACCGAGGCGCAGCGCGGGCGCTGGCTGCCCGGGATCGTCTCCGGCGAGCTGATCACGGCGCTCGCGATGACCGAGCCCGGGATCGGCTCGGACCTCGCCGCGATGTCCACGAAGGCGCAGCGCGACGGGGACCATTACGTGGTGAACGGCACCAAGACCTTCATCACGAACGGCATCAACGCGGACCTGGTGATCACCGCGGTGAAGACCGACCCGAGCGAGCGCCACCGGGGGATCAGCCTGATCGTGCTCGAGCGCGGCATGGAGGGCTTCTCGCGCGGACGCAACCTCGAGAAGATCGGCCAGCACGCCCAGGACACGGCCGAGCTGGTCTTCTCCGAGCTGCGCGTTCCCTGCGAGAACCTGCTGGGCGAGGAGGGCGAGGGGTTCCGCTACCTGGTGTCCAACCTGCCCCAGGAGCGCCTCTCGATCGCCGCCTCGGCGGTCGCCGCGGCCGAGGCCGCCCTGGCATGGACCCTCGACTACGTGCGCGAGCGCCGGGCCTTCGGCCAGCCCATCGGATCGTTCCAGGGCTCGCGCTTCGCCCTGGCCGAGGTGCGAACCGAAACGGAGGTCGCCCGCGCCTTCGTCGACCGGTGCGTTCAGGCGCTGGGCGGGGGCGAGCTCTCGCCGGAGGACGCTGCGATGGCCAAGTGGTGGTGCACCGAGTTGCAGGGTCGCGTGGTCGATCGCTGCCTGCAGCTGCACGGCGGTTACGGCTACATGCTCGAGTACCCGATCGCCCGCGCGTTCGTCGACGCGCGGGTGACCCGCATCTACGGCGGCACCAACGAGATCATGAAGGAGATCGTCGGGCGCTCGATGGGGCTCTAGCGCTGCTCTTTAGGTGTCCTTGGCCATCTCCACGAAGTAGTCCAGCGAGGAGGGGTTGGCCAGCGAGTCGATGCTCGCCGCCTCGTGCGGCGCGACGCCCATCAGGATCCGCTTCACCGGAACCTCGAGGACCTTGCCCGAGAGCGTGCGCGGGACCTCCTCGATCTGGCGGATCTCGTTGGGGACGTGTCGGGGCGAGCAGTCCTCGCGGATCCGCCGCGCGATCCGCGCGGAGAGCTCCTCATCGAGGCTCGCGCCCTGACGCAGCACGACGAACAGCACCATCCAGAGCTCTCCCTGCTTGGCGCTCCGGGGGACATCCACCACCAGCGCATCGACCACCTCCGGCACCGCGCCCGCCGCCCGGTAGATCTCGCTGGTGCCCATGCGAACGCCCTGGCGGTTGATCGTGGAGTCCGAGCGCCCGTAGATCACCGCGCCGCCGCGCGGGGTGATGCGCACCCAGTCGCCGTGCCGCCAGACGCCCGGATACATGGAGAAGTAGCTCTCCAGGAGGCGCGGCCCGACGCGCTCCTGCGGCGTCCCCGCCCCCTCGGCCGCCGGGCGATCGCCCCAGAAGAACAGCGGCATGGAGGGCAGCGGCTCGGTGAGCACGAGCTCCCCGACCTCGTCGAGCAGGGCGTTCCCCTGCTCATCCCACGCCTCGACCGCGCAGCCGAGTATGCGGCACTGCAGCTCGCCTTCGTAGACGGGCAGCAGCGGACAGCCGCCCACGAAGGCCGTGCAGACGTCGGTGCCCCCGCTCGTGGAGAACAGCCACGTGTCGGGCGCGACGTGCTCGTACACCCAGCGGAAGCTCTCAGGAGCCAGCGGCGAGCCGGTCGAGCCGATCGCCCGCAGGGCCGTCAGGTCGTAGTCGCGACCCGGCTCGATCCCGGCCTGCTCGGCGCTTGCGAGAAGACCCGCGCTCACCCCCATGCAGGTGACGCGCGCGCGCTCGGCAAGCCCCCACAGCACCCCCAGGTCGGGGTGCCCCGGGCTGCCGTCGTAGAGCACGATCGCCGCCTCGGTGAGCAGGCAGCCGACGAGGAAATTCCACATCATCCAGCCGGTGGTGGTGAACCAGAACATGCGGTCCTCGCGCCGCAGGTCCAGATGCAGGCCCTTCTTGAGCTGCTCGAGCAGGATCCCGCCGTGCCCGTGGACGATCGCCTTCGGCAGGCCGGTCGTGCCGGAGGAGTACAGCACCCACAGCGGGTGGTCGAAAGGAACCTGCTCGAAGCGCAGCTCGGCGCCCCCCCCGCGCGCCATGAGCTCCTCCCAGGTAAGGCGCCTTCCGTCCAGGCCCTCCGGCGGAGCCGCCGCGCCCTCGCCGGCGGAGAGGTAGGGCACGAGCACCAGATGCTCGACCGTGGGTAGCTCCTCGAGGATCGTCTCGACCACGCCCGTGCGATCGAAGTCCTTGCCGCCGTGACGGTAGCCGTCCACCGCGAGCAGCACCTTCGGCTCGATCTGCGCGAAGCGATCGATTACGCTGCGCGCGCCGAACTCCGGCGCCGCGCTCGACCAGATCGCGCCGATGCTCGACACCGCGAGGAAGGCGACGAGCGTCTCGGGGATGTTCGGCATGTAGGCGACCACGCGATCGCCGCGGGACACGCCCAGCGAGCGCAGCCCCGCCGCGGCGGCCGCCACGTGCTCTGAGAGCTCCCCCCAGGTGAGCTCCCCGAGCTCGCGCAGCTCCGAGGCGTGCAGCACCGCCACCTCTCCGGGGTCGCGGTCGCGGAGCAGCATGTTCTCGGCGTAGTTGAGCTCGGCGCCCTCGAACCAGCGCGTGCCCGGCATGCGGTGGGAGTCGAGCACCCGCTCGTAGCCCTGCGAGGCGCGCACGCCGCAGAACTCCCAGATCGCAGCCCAGAACTCCTCGAGCTCGTCGACCGACCAGCGCCACAGCTCGTCGTAGTCCGCGAAGGGGCGTCCGCGGCGCTCGCCGGCCCAGCGCATGAAGGCGGTCATCCTGGCCCGCTCGCGCTCTGCCTCGGAGGGCGCCCACAGCGGAGTCTCCCTGCCGTCGCTTGACATCGCGTGGTGCCCGCCTTCCCTCTTTCCGCCGGGCTCCGCCGGTCGCCCGCTCCAACCGCGCCCGGTGCCCTGTCATTGAACTCGCCCCTGCACAGAGCAGAATACGCGGGCGGCGGCCGCGCGCCCGGGTATTCTCGCTGTTTGTGGATTCCTCCGGGCTGCGCGCCGAGTTTCCTGCCCTGAGTCGGCTCGCCTACCTGAACGCCGGCACCGACGGCCCGCTCCCGGCCGGCGCCGCCCGAGCCGCCGCGGATGAGTTGACGCGTGAGCTCGAGCAGGGGCGCGCACAGGCCCACTTCGAGCGTCGGCGGGAGCTGGGCGACGCGCTGCGCGCCACATATGCCGCGGCGCTCGGGTGCGAGACGCAGGACCTAGCCCTGACGACCTGCACGAGCGAGGGCCTCGCCCACGTGGTCGGCGGGCTGGCGCTAGGCCCGGGCGATGAGGTCCTCACGAGCGACGAGGAGCACCCGGGGCTGCTGGGCGCTCTGGGAGCGGCCCGCGAGCTGCAGGGAGTGTCGATCCGCGCGGTGCCGATGGGCGCGCTCGCGGAGGCGATCGGCCCGGGCACCCGGCTCGTCGCCTGCTCGCACGTCGGCTGGATGAGCGGGCTGCCGGCGCCCGCGGAGCTCGCCGAGGTCGACGTTCCGGTCGTGCTCGACGGAGCCCAGGGGGTGGGCGCGGTCCCCGTTGACGTCGGCGCGCTCGGCTGCGACGCATATGCGGGGGCCGGGCAGAAGTGGCTGTGCGGCCCCGACGGCACGGGGATGCTCTACGTGAGCCCGGGCCTGCGCGAGCGGCTCGCGGTCCCAAGGCGCGGCTACCTAAACCTGGCCGACCCCGACGCGGGGTTGGACGCCCGCCCGCACGAGGACGCGCGACGCTTCGACTCGATGGCGATGAACGCGGAGACGGTCGCCTGCGCGCTCGCGGCCGCGCGACTGCTCGAGTCCGCCGGCTGGGCCGAGGTCCACGGGCGCGCCCGCTCGCTCGCGGGGCGGCTGAGCGAGCTGCTCGCCGAGAAGGGCCGCCGGGTGGCGCCCCGCGGTGACACGACGCTCGTGTCCTTCGAGAGCCCCGACCCGCCCGGCGAGCGTGCGCGACTGGCAGAGCAGGGGGTCGTCGTGCGTAACATTCCCGGGCGACCCTGGCTGCGAGCGTCCGTCGGCGCATGGAACGACGAGCAGGATCTCGACCGGCTGATGAGGGCGCTCTGAAGATGATCTTCCCCCCTCGGCAAACCGACGGCCCGCACGGAACCTCCGCGGCGCACGCCGAAGCGCGACCGGCCGCATGACCTCCTCCCAGCAGACCGCCACCCCGCCGGTGCCGGGGCCGCTGCTCGCGGGCTCCGGGCAGGCGGACGCCGGCGCCTCCGGGCTGCGCGGACGCGTGGCGCCCCGGCACCTCGCCCTCGCGGCCGTGCTCGCGCTGTCGGCCGTTCTGAACATGAATCGGCTGTCCCAGAACGGATACGCCAACATCTTCTACTCGGCCGGCATCAAGTCGATGCTGCGCTCGCTTCACAACTTCGTGTTCGTATCGTTCGATCCGGGCGGGCTCGTGACGGTCGACAAGCCCCCGCTGGGCCTGTGGGTGCAGGCGGCCAGCGCCAAGCTGTTCGGCTTCTCCCCGCTCTCGCTGCTGCTGCCCGAGGCGATCGCCGGGGTGCTGGCCGTGGCCGTGCTCTACCACGTCATGTCGCGCCGCTTCGGCACCCTCGCGGCGCTGGGCGGCGCGCTGGCGCTGGCCGTCTATCCGTCGTTTGTCGCCGTCTCGCGCGACAACGGCGTCGATCCGGTGCTGATCCTGCTCATGGTCCTCGCCTGCGGCGCCGGGCTACGGGCCGCCGAGACCGGGCGCTGGCGGACGCTCCTGTGGTGCGGCGTGCTCGTCGGATTGGCCTTCAACACGAAGACGCTCGCCGCGTATCTCGTCGTCCCGGGGATCGCCGTGGCCTACCTGCTCTGCGCGCCGGGGTCGATCTCCCGGCGCACGACACAGCTGCTGGCGGCTGGCCTGCTGATGGTCGCGGTCTCCTTCTCCTGGCTGGTCTTCGTGGATCTCGTGCCGGCCTCGCAGCGACCGTACGTCGGAAGCTCGACCAACAACTCGGAGATCGAGGTGACCTTCGACTACAACGGCTTCGGGCGCGTCGGCGGCCAGGTGGGCGGGCCGGGTCGCGTGCCCGTGGGCCTAGGTGCCTTGGCGCACTCGCGCCCCCCGGTGGCCGGCG
>Ga0209048_10001490_pt1 | contig 24021 bp, 15 predicted proteins | sample FrelakmetCRP12CR_FD_187146 | JGI IMG/M metagenome (GOLD analysis project Ga0209048, IMG submission 187146) | Freshwater lake sediment microbial communities from the University of Notre Dame, USA, for methane emissions studies - CRP12 CR (SPAdes)... | ecosystem: Environmental > Aquatic >... | reverse complement strand
ATGCAGGCCATGGGCTGGAGGTCGTAGACGATCTTCCAGGTGTTGGCCCAGTCGTAGTAGGTCCGGTTGTCTATCCGCCGCTGTCCCCCCGCGCCGCCGTACCAGCCGGTGCCCCCGTTTGCGCCATCGAACCACACCTCGGAAATAGGCCCATAATTCGTCATCAGCTCGCGCAACTGGTTGCGGTAATACTCGAGGTACTCCAGCTTACCGTAATCCTTGTGGTTGCGATCCCACGGCGAGAGATAGGTGCCGAAACCCAGCCTGTGCTTTTTGCACGCGTCGGCGATCTCCCGCACCACGTCGCCTTGGCCGTCCTTCCACGGCGAATGCTTCACCGAGTGTTCCGTGAACTTGGACGGCCAGAGGCAGAAGCCGTCGTGGTGCTTGCACGTCAGGATCAGGCGCTGCATGCCGGCCTCCCGTGCCGTCTGCACGATCTGGTCCGCGTTGAAGTCCGTCGGGTTGAAGACGGTTTCCTTCTCGTTGCCAACCCCCCATTCCTTGTCGGTGAACGTGTTCACCGTGAAATGCAGGAACCCGTAGAACTCCGCCGCGTGCCACGCGAGCTGCCGCGCGCTCGGCGCGGGGCCGTAGGGCGCGGGCGGTTCGGCGGCCGGCGCCCATCCCAAGGATGGGGAGAACAGGACAGCCAGTAGGGCAAGGCTTGGACGTGCGGATCTTTTCATGGGCGTTCCGATTCGGTTTACGGTCTTAATGTCATGGCAACATACAATCACCGGCCGGCCTGGCAGCGCGGCCGCAGCCGCGCGCTCATCGTACGCTCACGGATGAGCGCGTCAAACGGGTTTGCGGGCCACCACGAGTGAATGCATGCCCTCGTCCCGCCGCACCAACCGGGCGCCCGTGAACCCGGCGGCGGCCAGGTCGGCAGATACTTCGGTCAGCGTGTAGGTGCCGCCGGCCGCCGTGCCGACCAGCATGTTGACCGCGAACAGCGCGCCAGCCACCGGCGCCGTCCGATCCGGCGCCATGATGATGTCGCGGATGGCGATCCGCCCGCCCGGGGCCAGCGCGCGATGGATCCGGGCGAAGAGACGCCGGTTCTGCGCCCGGGAATGCTGGTGGATGATCGCGCTGACCCAGGCCAAGTCCGCCCCCGGCGGCAACGAGTCCTTTTCAAAATCGCCTGCAACCAGGGTGACCCGGTTCAGGCAGCCGGCGGCCTTGAGCCGTTGCCGGGCCAGCGGAATGACGTCCGGCAGGTCAAACAGAATCGCGGTTGCCCCGGGCCGCAGGCGCAGAAAAGCCGCGGTCCACGTGCCGGACGCGCCGCCCACATCGAGCAGGCGGCGAAACGGGATCGTCCGCAGCGGCATGATCACCTGGTCGGCCACGGGCGCGGATACATTGTCCATGGCGCCGATGTAGGCAGCCAGGTCGGCCGCGGCGCCGCGCACGCTCGGCCGGCGCTCGGCCGGCCGGCCGGTCTTGACCGTCCGGGCCAGGTGGGCCCAGCGCCGCAAACAGTTCGCCCGATGCTGTACCATCGCCAGCACGCTCTGCGGGCCGGTGTGCGTGAGCACCGCCGCCACGCCCCCGGGCACGGCATAGCGCCCGTTGCGTTTGGCGAGCAACTGCAACGCCACCAAGGCATCGAGCAACACGGCGGTGCCGCGCATGTCGGCGTCCAGCATCCGGGCTAGTCCAGCGGCGGACTGCGGCCGGTGGGCCAGGGCGTCAAACAAGTCGAGGTCGGCGGCCGCCGCCAGGACGCAGGCCGGCTGAAATTGCTGGATCAATTGCAAAACGTCCTCGGCGGTCCAGTGGCTGCGCATGCCCTGAATCAACCACATCGCCCGCAGGGCGTCAAGCGGCGGCGCGTTGTCAGAAGCGGCGGGCGGGTGTAAAGTGAACGCAGGACTAGACGCCCAAGGAGCACTATGGATACATTCAAAACCATCCCCGCCACCGCCATCGTGGACAACCCGTTCAAACTGATCGGCGAAGACTGGATGCTGATCACCGCCGGCACGCCGGGGGCGTTCAACACCATGACCGCCAGTTGGGGCGGGCTGGGCGTGTTGTGGGACAAGCAGGTGGCTTTCGTCTTTGTGCGGCCGACGCGGCACACCTTCGGCTTCCTCGAGCGCGCGCCGGTGTTCACCCTGAGCTTTTTCGACGGGACCCACCGGCCCGCGCTGGAATTCTGCGGGACGCACTCCGGCCGCGAGGTGAATAAGGTCGCCAAAACCGGCCTGACGCCGCGGGGCGACATCCCGGAGGCCGTGTATTTTGCCGAAGCCCGCCTGGTGCTCGTGTGCCGGAAAATCCATTTCCAGGATTTGGATCCGGCGCACTTTCTCGATCCGGCAATCGCCGGCTTTTACGGCGCGCGCGATTATCACCGCCTGTACCTTGGCGAAATCACGCAGGCCCTGCGCCGGGAATAGCCCGTCGCCCGTCGCGGGCCGGCCGCAAACCATGATCAGTGTGCTGCAGTGACCTCACATTTCATGATCCGGCCGGATAGTCTATTGTGAGGTCCGGCAAGCCGGGGCGAGTGGCGCCCGAAGCGTTTTTACGAGTTGCCGGCTGGTTCTCTGGTTCCGTGGCGTCAAATAGCCATGGTACTGAAACGGCGGGCGGTGGCGGAACCTGTTGGGTCCTAATGATGACACCACAGCGAGTGGCCTGGCGCGGGTCTTGGCGGGACTGGGGAGGACACGCTTGCTAGGCGGTCGGTGGTTTCGCACTTGATTTTTCCCAAGGCTGCCGCTATCCTACTGCCGAAACGTATCTTCGGGGTATGGTAATTCCGGTTCTGCCCGCGGGAGCCGGAAGATTCCTAACCGGCGGTTTAGCCCGCGAGTCCTCCCCCAAGGGGGACAGATACGGCTCTCCCGATGAGCGTCGGGATCCGTAGCCGACAGTAAAGTCTGGACGAGAGAAGATACGCGGCGGGCGGCTGCCGTCGTGTGCCCCGAAGATTCATTTCTTCGGGGATTTTTTATGCCGCGGTCAACCAAGCGTGCAGGAGTTCAAACCGATCGGCCGGCGCATCGCCATCCGGCGGGCGTTTTCGACTCGGTGGCCGATGGGATCCAGGCCCTGCGCCGCGGCGCGATGATCATCGTGGTGGATGACGCGAAGCGCGAGAACGAGGGCGATCTGGTCTGCGCGGCGGGAAAAATCACACCGGCAAAGATCAATTACATGGCACGGTACGGCCGCGGGTTGATTTGCGCGGCGTTGGAGGCCGAGCAACTGGCGCGGGTGGGCCTGCAGCGCGCGGCGACCCGCGGCGGCACCCGGTTCGGCACCGCCTTCACGGAATCGGTGGATGCCGCCCACGGCATCTCCACCGGCATCAGCGCCTATGACCGCGCCCATACCATCCGGCAACTGATTGACGAACGCTCCGGCCCGGCCCAGTTCATCACCCCTGGACATGTGTTTCCGCTGGCGGCCGTGGCGGGCGGCGTGCTGCGGCGCGCCGGCCACACGGAAGCGTCGGTGGACCTGGCCCGGCTGGCGGGGCTCAACCCCGCCGGCGTGATCTGCGAAGTCATGCGCGACGACGGCCACATGGCGCGGTTGCCGGAATTGCGGAAATTCGCCGCGCGGCGCCGCCTGAAGCTCATCTCCGTGGCGGACCTGATCGCCTACCGGCGCCAGTCCGAAAAATTGATCGTCCGGGAGCGGATGGTGAGCCTGCCGACCGCCTTCGGGCCGTTTGACCTGCACCTCTATCGTTCGCTGCCGGATGGACAGCATCACCTGGCGCTGGTGCGCGGCGCGCCGGCGAAGCAGCCGTCGGCCTTGGTGCGCGTCCACAGCGAATGCCTTACCGGCGACGTCTTCGGCTCGTTGCGCTGCGACTGCGGCCAGCAACTGCAGCGCGCGTTGCAGCGGATTGCGCGGGAGGGGCATGGCGTGCTGGTCTATATGCGGCAGGAGGGACGCGGCATCGGGCTGGCCAATAAAATCCATGCCTATGAGCTCCAGGAAACCGGGCTCGACACGGTCGAAGCCAACCGCAAGCTGGGCTTCGAGGCTGATCTGCGCGACTATGGCATTGGTGCGCAAATCCTCAGCGATCTCGGCCTGCGTCGCATCCGGCTGATGACCAATAATCCGCGCAAGATCGTCGGCCTGCGCGGCTACGGGCTCAAGGTCGTCGCGCGCGTACCGATCGTGCTGCCGCGCTCGGAATTCAACGCCCGATATCTGGAGACAAAGAAGAAGAAACTGGGCCATTTGTTATGAACAGCCGAAATTCGAAACACAAAGGGAGGGCAACATGAGTTATCAAGAACTATCCGGCTCGCTGGCGGCAGCCGGTCTGAAAGTCGGGATCGTCGTCAGCCGGTTCAACGATTTTTTGACCCGGCAACTGCTGGCGGGCGCGTTGGACTGCCTCAAGCGGCACGGCGCGGACGAGGCGGACATTACCGTGGTCTGGGTACCGGGCTCCTACGAGCTGCCGCTGGTTGTCCAGAAGCTGGCCCGTGGCAAGACGGTACAAGCCGTTATCGCGTTGGGCGCGGTGGTTCAGGGCGCCACGCCGCACGCCAGCCTGATCAACGCCCAGGTCGCCCGCGCGCTGGTGCAGGTGGCGCTGGAGACCAGCGTGCCGGTGATTGACGGCGTGGTGGCCACCGACAACCTGGAACAGGCCATCGAGCGCAGTGGCACCAAGTCCGGCAACCGCGGCTGGACGGCGGCGCAATCCGCCATCGAGATGGCGAACCTCATGAAGAAATTCAAAGCCTGACATGAGTACCCGCCACGAAGCGCGGCAGTGGGCCATCCAGATCCTGTTCCAGCGCGATTTCAATCACGGCGACCTCGCCGAGGCGCTGGCGGAATTCTGGCGGGAACGTAAGGGGTCCGCCCGCGCCCGCGCCTTCGCGGAGGCGCTCGTCATCGGCGTCGAGCAACGCCGGAGGGAACTGGACCAGTTGCTCCAGCGCTACGCGGAAAACTGGGACGTCAAACGCATGGGCGCGGTGGACCGCAACGTCCTGCGCGCCGCGCTGTACGAGATGCTGTACTGCCCCGACATTCCGCCGGTGGTCACCATCAACGAGGCGGTGGAGGTGGCCAAGGAGTTCAGCGGCATGGAGTCCGGCAAGTTCGTCAACGGCATTCTCGACCGCGCCCGCAAGGACTTGGCGCGCCCCGCCCGCACGGCCGCGGCCCGGAGAAACCCCGAGTAGTTCATCATGGCGAACTGGTTTTCCGCCCTGGCCCGGACCCGGCAGCAACTGACGCAGACGCTGACCCGTCTGTGGCGCGGCGGCGCCGCCGCGGGCCAGACCCTGGAGAATCTGGAGGAACAGCTCCTGCGTGCCGACGTGCCGTCGCGCCTGGCCGGCGAGCTGCTGCAACAGCTACGGCGCACCGCCGGCGAGGGCGGGCCGGAGGCGGTGGCCGAACTGCGCCGGCTGCTCGTGGAGGCGCTCGGCCAGCCGGCCGACTTCACCTGGACCGGGGACCGGAAGCCGCGCACCTTCCTGATCGTCGGCGTCAACGGTTCGGGCAAAACCACCACCTGCGCCAAACTGGCCCGGCAGGCCGCGCAGACGGGCTGCCGGGTACTGCTCGGCGCGGCCGACACCTTCCGCGCCGCCGGCGCCGACCAGCTTGCCCGGTGGGCTGATTACCTGCAGTGCGACGTCGTCACCGGCGCCATTGGCGCGGACGCCGCCGCCGTGGCCTTCGATGCGCTGGCGGCTGCCCAGGCGCGCGGCTGCGACGTGCTGCTGATTGACACGGCCGGCCGGATGCACACCAAAACGCCGCTGATGCGGGAGTTGCAGAAGGTCCGCGATGTGCTCGCCAAGCGGCAGCCCGGCGCGCCCGATGAAGTCTGGCTGGTCCTCGACGCCACCCTCGGCCAGAACGCCATCGTCCAGGCGCGGCAGTTTCACGGGGCCGTCCCGCTGACCGGCGTGGTCATTGCCAAGGTGGACGGTTCTTCCAAGGCCGGTTTTATCTTCGCGGTGACCCGGGAACTGGGCGTGCCGATCCGCTTCATTGGCCTGGGCGAAGGCGCCGACGACCTGGTGCCCTTCGAGGCGGACCCTTTCGTGGAGGCGTTGCTGGGCAAGGCGGAACGCTCTGCGGATGACGCGAGGTGATAAGAGCGAATCCATGACGGATGCACGGCAAAACGACGAACGCTGGATGCGGCGCGCGCTGGCGCTGGCGCGGCGCGGCGTGGGCCTGACGCGGCCCAATCCGCCGGTGGGCGCGGTCATCGTCGCGGGCGGCCGGAACGTCGGCGAGGGTTACCATCGCATCGCCGGCGGACCGCATGCCGAGGTCATCGCGCTGCTCCAGGCCGGGAAACAGGCGCGCGGGGCGACGCTCTACGTCACCTTGGAACCCTGCTCGACGTGGGGCCGGACGCCGCCTTGCACCGGCGCCGTCCTGGCCGCAGGGGTCCGGCGCGTCGTCGTGGCCGTACGCGACCCGAATCCGAAACACGCCGGCCGCGGCCTGCGGTTGCTGCGGCGGCGCGGCATGCAGGTCGCCACCGGTTGCTGCGCGGCGGCCGGGCAGGCCTTGCTGGCGCCGTTCAGCCAGATGATGCGGACCGGACGGCCGTTCGTCACGTTGAAACTCGGGATGACGCTGGACGGCCGGATTGCCGACCGCACCGGCGCGGCGCGCTGGATCACCTCGCCGGCAGCGCGCGCGCGGGTGCAGGCGCTGCGGCGGCAGGCCGATGCGATCCTGGTGGGCGGCGCCACGGTGCGCGCCGACAATCCCCGCCTGCGGCCGCGGCCGGCCGGCGGCCGCTGCCCCTGGCGCGTGGTGGTCACCGCCCGCGGCGCGCTGCCGCCGTGCTGCCGAGTGCTGCGCGACGCGTACGCCGGCTGCACGATCGTGGCGACGACGTCCGCCGGCGCGCGCCGGCTGGCGCGCGTGCCGACCGCCGCGCACCTCTGGACGCTGCCGGAGCGCGGCGGGAAAATCAATCTGCGCGCGCTATTGCAGAAACTCGGCGCCGGCGGCTGCCTGCACGTGCTGTGCGAAGGCGGTGGGCAGCTCGCCGCGGAATTGCTGCGCGCGCAACTGGTGGACGAACTGCAGCTCTTTATCGCGCCTAAGCTCCTCGGCGGCGACGCGCCGCCGGCGATCGGGGGCGGTTGGCTGCTCGCCGCCGCTCCGACGTTCGAGTTCCAAAGCGTAGAACGCATCGGCCCCGACCTTCTACTGCATGCCAAACCACGAACCACTGACTACTGACTAATGACCACTGACTACTGACCAATAAACAAGGACTACGCCATGTTCACAGGCATTATTCAGCAAGTCGGCCGGCTGGCGGCGCTGCAACGCAGCGGGGGCGCGGGTCGCCTGACGGTGGGGACCGGGGAATGGACGCCGCCCGTGGCGCTCGGGGAGAGCCTCGCGGTGGACGGCGTTTGTCTGACGGTGACACACAGCGCCGGCGGGGAACTGCGCTGCGACGTGCTGGAGGAGACGTTCGCCAAAACCACGCTGGGTCGAAAGCAGACCGGCGACGAAGTGAACCTCGAACGCGCTGTGCGCGCCGGCGACCTGCTGGGCGGACATATCGTCAGCGGCCACGTGGACGGCGTCGGGACGATCCGCGCGCTTGGCCGGGCCGGCCACGATCGCGTGCTGGATATTGCCTGCGCTCCGGAACTGCTCCGCGGCCTCGTGGCCAAGGGCTCCGTGGCGGTCAACGGCATCAGCCTGACTGTGGTGGATCTGCGCGCCGACGCCTTCACGGTGCATATCATTCCGCACACCTGGGACCACACCGCGCTACGCCGGGCCGCCGCGGGCGCTGCGGTCAACCTGGAAACCGATATGATCGGCAAATACGTGGCGCGCTACCTGGCCGGCCGCGTTCCGGCGTCCGCCATAACGATGGACCGGCTGCGCGCGGCTGGGTTCATGGATTAACGGGTCGAAGGTTCGCCGAATAAGATGAAAACGCCGGGAAGTATCAGACGAGTTGGGACATGTGCACACTTCTCGAAGTGTGCACATGCGTACAGGACCGTGCACACCTCGGAGTAACAGAACATGCCGCACCTGTCGCTGGACGTCATCGTGTTTGGAATCTACCTGGCGATCGTCACGACGGTCGGGTTCGTGGCCTCGCGCAAGGAGAAGAAAGCGGACGATTACTTCCTGGCGAGCCGGAACCTGACGTGGTGGCTGATCGGCGGCTCGATGATCGCGGCGAACATCTCGACGCATCATTTCATCGGCATGTCGGGGCTGGCGTTTAACGTCGGGCTGGCGGTCGCCAGCTTCGAGTGGCTGGCGGCGGTTGCGCTGATTTTGTACGCGAAGTTCTTCCTGCCGTATTACCTGAAGAGCCGGATCACGACGATGCCGGAGTTTCTGGAGCGGCGGTTCGATCACCGGGTGCGGCTGGTGTACGCGGTGATCTGCCTGATCGGATACATCGTGATCGAGCTGGCGGTGGTGCTCTACACCGGCGCGCTGGCGGTGCACTCGATTTTCGGGCTGCGGCTGGAGTACGGCCTGCTGGTGTTCGCGCTGGCGGGGGCGTATGCGATCTACGGCGGGTTCAAGTCGGTGGCGTACACCGACATCGTGCAGGTGACGGTGCTGGTGCTGGGCGGGCTGGTGGTGACGGTGCTGGGGCTGCAGCAGGTCGGCCGGCTCGCGCCGGGGTTCGGCGCGTCGGCGTGGGGCGGGCTGCAGGCGGTCATGGCCGGTGCGCCGGAGAAGTTTCACATGGTGCGGCCGTGGAACGACCCGGAGCTGCCGTGGGTCGGCGTGTTCTTCGGCGGGATGTGGCTGGCGAACATTTTCTACTGGGGTTGCAACCAGTTCATCACACAAGGCTCGCTGTCGGCGCGCAACGTCTGGCACGGGCAGATGGGCGCGGTGTTCGCCGGATTTTTAAAACTGCTGGTGCCGGTGCTGGTGGTGCTGCCGGGGATCATCGCGTTTCAACTGTACAATCCGGCGACGGGCCTGCTGCGCGAGACGTGCGTGCTGGCGAAGGGCGACATGGCGTTTCCGACGCTGGTGAAGCAGCTCCTGCCCGCCGGCTTCACGGGGCTGGTGATGGCCGGGCTGGTCGGCTGCGTGATGTCGCACATCGCGTCCATGCTGGCCGCGAGTTCGTCGCTCATCACGTTCGACCTCTACAAGCAATACGTCCGCAAAGACGCCGACGGGACGAACCTGGTGCTGGTCGGGCGGTTGATGACCACCGCGGTGCTGCTCGTGGCGGTGGTGGTCGGGTTTTTCCTGCGCGATCTCAAGGGGATTTTCGTCTACATCCAGAAATACTGGTCCATCGCGTATCCGTCGGTGTGCGCGCTGTTCCTGGCCGGCTTTTTCTATCCGCGGGCCAACGCCCGCGGCAGTTTCATCGCGATCATCGTGGGACCGCTGTGGGCGCTGCTGTTCACCCTGGCGGAGAATCTCAAATGGGTGCCGACCATTCCGTTCCTGACGCGGGCGATGATTGATTTTGCGTTTGCGTGGCTACTGCTCTGGCTGTTTCGCACGCGCGGCGACACGCTGCCCGCGCAGGCGGTCGTGGACCGTTCGTTCACGCCCGAGGTGGCGGCGTTCATGCGCTCGATTCCGTGGTGGCGGTCATTCCGGCTGTGGGCCACGGTGCTCGCCGTGTGCGTCGTGGCGCTCTACATCCGGTTTTTCTGATGAGAAAGTTATGCGACTAATCATACTGGCCTGTTTGCTGGCGTGCACCGTTTGTGGGGGCGAAATGACTCCTGCGCGTCCGCCGGCGGTGTCGAGCGCTGCTGTTTGGCCGGCGGTCGAGTCCACGTACCGCGGCTGGAAGACCGTCTGCCTGAGCAACGAGTTTGTCGAATTACAAGCGTTGCCGGACATCGGCGGGCGCATCATCCAGTTCAAACTCGGCGGCAAGGAATTCCTGTGGGTGAATCCGCCACTGGCCGGCCAACGGCCGGCGTCCACCGGTCTCGCGGCTGACGGCGGCTGGTTCAACGCCGGCGGCGACAAGCTGTGGCTTGCGCCGCAAGGCTGGGACAACGACCAGCAATGGCCCGGGCCGCCCGACGCGGTGCTCGATGGGCAACCGTATCGCGCCGAGCCGCTCGACGGCGGCGTGGCGTTGCGCCTGACCAGTCGCGACGATCCGCGCAGCGGCATCCGATTCTCGCGCACGATCCGGCCGGTGCCCGGCCGCAGCGGTGTGCGCTTCGAGGCGACGATGACCAACGTGGGTACCCAGCCGCGCCGCTGGGGCCTTTGGGCGCACACGCAACTCGATGCCGCCAAGCGCGACGGCTCGGGTTTCAATCCGCTGCTGCGCGCGTTCTGCCCGCTCAATCCGCGCAGCAAGTTCCCGCGCGGCTACCGGGTGATCTTTGGCGAGGAAAGCAATTCGTCGTTCCGTGCCGACTGCGAGCGCGGGCTGGTCTGCGTGGATTACCGCTACCGCGTCGGCAAGATCGGTGTGGACAGTCCCGGCGGCTGGGTGGCGACGGTGGACGGCGCGAGCGGCACGGTGTTCGTGCAGCGGTTCGTGTTCGAGCCGGACCAGGAATATCCCGACGGCGCGTCGGTCGAGTTCTGGCACAACGGCGCCGGGAAAATTCACGCTTACAACAAGGACATCGTCCTGCCGGCGAATCCCGCGGAGAACCCGTTTGTGTTCGAGAGCGAGGTGCTCAGTCCGTTCGCCCGGCTGGCGCCGGGCGAGAGCTACACGTGGCGTTACGAATGGTTCGCAACAAACATCGGCGGCGACTTCCCCGTCATCGGCTGCAACGACGCCGGCGTGATCGCCGCGCCGTTGCGGGCCAGCCGTAGGGCCGATGGCTGGCGGTTGACGGGACGCTTTGGCGTGTTTGCCAACAGCACGCCGTGCATCGAATGGCGCGATGCGCACGGGCACGCGCTGGGCGCAGCGCCACTGCGGCGCAACGCGACGCCGTTGGAGCCGCTGGCGTTGGACGAGACGCTCGCGGCTCCCGCCGGTGCGCGCGCGGCGCGGCTGATTGCCGGCGGCGAACTGGCCAGCATCGAACTGCCGGCCGCCGCTGCGCCCGGCCGCTGGACGGCGGAGCGTGCGAACGCATGGTATGCCGAGCAACCCTGGCTGGTGGGTTTCAATTACATTCCGGCCACCGCCATCAACACCACGGAGATGTGGCAGGAAGACACGTTTGATCCGAAAACCATGGATGCAGAACTGGCTTTGGCGGAGCAGGCCGGATTCAACTGCGCCCGCGTCTTTCTGCAATACCTGGTCTGGGAGAACGATCCGAAAGAGCTTGCGAAACGCATGGATCAATTCCTGTCCATCGCAAAAAAGCACGGCCTGCGCACCCTGTTCGTGCTGTTCGACGACTGCGCCTTCTCCACCATGACCGAGCCTTTTCTGGGCAAGCAACCGGGCGTGATTCCAGGAGAATACGCCAACGGCTGGACACCCAGCCCCGGCCCGAAGCGTGTTCAAGATCGCGATGCCTGGCCGAAACTGGAAGCCTACGTCCGCGAGTCGGTGGGCCGCTTCCGCGACGACCCGCGCGTGCTCGGCTGGGACCTTTATAATGAACCCGGCAACACCGGCCTGGGCAACAAGAGCCTGCCCCTGTTGCAGGCCGTTTTTGGCTGGGCGCGGCAGGCCGAGCCGTCGCAGCCCCTGACTGCCGGCGTATGGGGCGGCACGCCGGAAACCACGCGAGTGTGCCTGGAACAGTCCGACGTGATTTCGTTTCACAATTATTCCAAGGCGCCGGAGCTGGAGCACACGATCACGGAACTCCAAGCCAACGGCCGCCCGCTGCTTTGCACCGAGTGGCTCAATCGTCCGCTGGGCTCGGTGGCGGAAACGTGCCTGCCGGTGTTGACGCGGCATCGCGTGGGTGCAATCCACTGGGGCTTGGTGAACGGCAAGACGCAGACGCAGTTCCCGTGGGGATCCAAGGCCGGCGCGCCGGAGCCGAAAGTCTGGCAGCACGATATTTTCCGCAAAGACCACACCCCTTACGATGAAAAGGAACTCGCCCTCTTCAAGGATTTCATCCGCAACGGCGCGGTGAACGCCGTGACGGTCTCAGGCCAGTGGCCCGCGACGAAGGCGTGGGCGTGGTATAACCAGCAGCCGTGGCTGGCCGGCTGCAATTTCCTGCCCAGCACGGCCGTCAACGACGTGGAGATGTGGCAGAAGGAATCCTTCGACGCCGCCACCATCGAGCGGGAACTGGGCTGGGCGCAGGAACTCGGCTTCAACACGGTGCGCGTGTTCGTGAATTACGTGGTGTGGGAGGCGGATGCCGCGGGGTTGAAGGAAACCCTGCGGCAGTTCCTCCAGCTGGCGGACAGACATGGGATCAAAGTGATGCCGATCCTGTTTGACGATTGCTTCAAGCCCGAGCCGCGCGTCGGCAAACAGGACGAGCCGGAGCCGGGCGTCCACAACAGCCAATGGGTGCAGAGTCCCGGCGTCCGCCGGCGCGGGGACCAGGCGTGCTGGCCCAAGCTGGAGCAGTATGTGAAGGATGTCGTCGGCGCGTTTGCCCAGGACCGGCGCATTGTCATCTGGGACCTGTACAACGAACCGAGCCAGTCATGGCCGTTGGTGGAGGCGGCCTTCCAGTGGGCGCGCGCGGTCAAACCATCGCAACCGTTGACGACCTGCGTCTTCGGCTCGCCGGACATGCAGCAGCGCATCCCCGAACTTTGCGACATCGTCAGCTTCCACAACTACGGTCCCTTGCCGGGGGTGCAGAACGACGTCGCGAACCTGCAGAAGAAGTATGGACGACCGGTGATCTGTACGGAATGGATGGCGCGGCCCGGCAGCACCTTTCAGGGTATCCTGCCTTTCTTCAAAGAGCAGAAGATTGGTTGCTGGAACTGGGGTTTCGTCGCCGGCCGGACGCAGACCTATTATCCGTGGGGCAGCCAGCCCGGCGCGCCCGAACCGACCCCCTGGCACCACGATATCCTCCGCCAGGACGGAACGCCGCGCTACCCGGCGGAAGTGCGGTTCATCAAGATCATGACCGGCACGTTGCCGCCGGTACAGGTCATTGAGCCCACGGCGCAGAAGCATCCGGTGGCATGGCGATACAGCTTGGAGCAACCAACGGAGGATTGGTTCAAGCCCGGCTTCGACGACACCGGCTGGAAACAAGGTGCGGCGCCGTTCGGGAAAGAGGAAGCCCCCATCAGCCGAAAGCCCAACACCGTCTGGACCAGTGCCGACATCTGGTTGCGCCGGGTATTCGAAATGCCGGCGGGCCCGTGGGCCGAGCTTGCGTTGCTCATGCACTTTGACGAGGATGCCGAGGTGTACATCAATGGCGTGTTGGCCGCGAAGGTGCCCGGCTACAACGCCGCTTACGAGGAGTTCGCCGTCGCCAGCGCGGCGGGAAAAACATTGCAGCCCGGCAAGAACCTGCTGGCGGTTCATTGTCGGCAGACCGCCGGCGGGCAGTATATCGACGTTGGGATAGTCGGCGTCAGGGAGAAAGAATAGAGCGTGACCCGAATGGCGCTAAGATACGGACATTTTGGAGTGCGGCGGCTTGACGCCGCTTTTGAACCAGCAGGGAAAGCGCTGTCAAGCCAGCGCAGTCCAAAGCGTCCTGCGTATCAAAATTGGACGATGGGGGCTTAACTTAGCGCCATGCAAGCATTCTGGTTTTACTGCAGCCGCTGCTCGCCCGCGCAACGCAGAACAGGAGAACACGGAGCATGAAACGTGGAGTGCTGGGTGGTTTGAGTTGGCTGCTGGCGGCGACGGCAGCCTGTTGGGCACAAGTTGAAACGCCGCTCCGCCCGCCGGCGGTGCCGCTGGTGACGCATGACCCGTACTTCAGCATCTGGTCGCCGGCGGACAAGCTGACCGACGCGGATACGATGCACTGGACCGGCAAGCCGCACCGGCTGACCAGCCTGGTCTACATTGACTCAAGTTGGTTTCGCATCCTGGGAGCCAGTCCAGCAGATTTTCCGGTGCTGGCACAGAAGAGTCTCACAGTGCTGCCCACGCGGACGATCACCACCTTCGAAGGCGCAGGTGTGCGGTTGACGCTCACTTTCATGACGCCCATGCTGCCGGACGATTTAATGATCTGCTCGCGGCCGGTGACGTACCTGACTTGGGAAGTGAACAGCCTCGATGGTCGTGAGCACGAAGTCTGGCTGCGATTCACCGCTTCACCTGAGATTGCAGTGAACGATTCCTCGCAAGAAGTCGTTTGGGGCGAGGAAACCATTGGCGATTTAAAGGTTTCGCGTGTGGGTACAGCGAATCAGCCAATCCTGGGCCGGAAGGGTGATGATATACGGATTGATTGGGGTCATTTGTATGCGGCTGCGCGCAAAGACCAAGGGCCCACGCAGCTCGTTACACCCCAGTACACTCCCGACCGGCAGATGCCAAGGGCGGTCAACGACAATGTGCCACGACTGTGGATCGACTTTGTCCTTAAAAAGGTCACTGCCCAGCCCGTTTCCCGCTGGCTCATGCTCGCTTACGATGACGAGTTTGCGATCAAGTATTTCGGCCGGAACCTCCGGCCGTACTGGCGTCGCAACGGTGACGACGCGGCGGCGTTGTTGAAGAAAGCGGCGGCGGATTACGAGTCGTTGGCCAAACGCTGCGCGGCGTTCGACGAGGCGCTGATGTCCGATCTCCGCAAAGTCGGCGGCGAGCAGTATGCGGCGTTGTGCGCGCTGGCTTACCGGCAGACGTTCGCGGGGAACAAGCTCGCGGCGGATGCGAACGGGATGCCGCTGTTGTTTCCGAAGGAGAATTTTTCCAACGGCTGCATCAGCACGGTGGATGTGCTGTTCCCGCAGGCGCCGTTCTTTCTCGTGTTCAGCCCGGCCTTGACCAGGGCGATGCTAGTGCCGGTGCTCGAATACGCCGCGTCGCCGCTCTGGCCGTACGGCTATGCGCCGCACGATCTCGGCACGTACCCGTGGGCACTGGGGCAGGTGTACGGCATACCGGGCGGCGACGGGGACCGGATGCCGGTCGAGGAGTCGGGCAACATGCTGATCATGCTGGCGGCGCTGGCGAAGATCGAAGGCCAAGCCGACCTGGCGAAGAAATACTGGCCCATGCTGACCAAGTGGGCCGATTATCTCGTCGCCAACGGACTTGATCCCGAAAACCAGCTTTGTTCCGCCGACATGTTCGGCCACCTCCCGCACTGCGCCAACCTCGCGCTCAAGGCGATCATCGGCATCGGCGGTTACGCGCAGCTCTGCCAGGTGGCCGGCAAGCCCGAGGACGCCGGGAAATACATGAGCATCGCCCGCGACTATGCGGCTAAGTGGCAGCAGATGGCGCGCGACGAAGGCCGCACGCGGCTCGCGTATCATCTGCCGGGCACGTGGGGCATGAAACACAATCTCATCTGGGACCGCGTCCTCGGCCTGCACCTGTTCCCCGACGCCGTCGGCGACGCCGAGATCGCGTGGTACCTCAAGGTGCAAAACCCGTACGGCCTGCCGGTGGATAACCGCACCGACACGAGCCTGATCGATTGGGCGTTGTGGAGCATCGCCCCGGCGCGCGACCGCAAAGACTTCGAGGCGCTCGTCGCACCGCTGTTCCGGTACGCCAACGAAACACCGTCGCGCGTGCCGCTCTCCGACTGGTTCGTCACCACCGACGCGAAGCAGAAAGGTTTCCAGGCGCGCCCGGTGGTCGGCGGTATTTTCATCAAGCTGCTGACCGACGCGCCCGCGTGGGCGCAACGGGCCGCGAAGGTCACCAGCGACTGGGCGCCGTTCCCGGAAGCCCAGCCGGTCACGCTGAAAGAAATCGTTCCAACCGCGCAGCAACAACCGGTCACGTGGCGGTACACGCTGGAACAGCCGGGCGACGATTGGTTCCGGCCGGGCTTCGACGATGCGGCGTGGACACAAGCCCCGGCCGGTTTCGGCACGGCGCACACGCCGGGCGCGGTGGTGCGGACCGAGTGGCAGACGAAAGACATCTGGCTGCGCCGCGCGTTCACCTTGCCGGACGCGCCGCTGAAGCAGGCCGTGCTGCTGATGCACTATGACGAATCGCCCGACGTGTACCTCAACGGCGTGCTCGCGGCACGGTTGGATGGTTACGTGACCGCGTACGACGAAGTCGCGATCGCACCCGCCGCACGCGCGACGCTGAAGCCGGGCCGCAACATCCTGGCCGTCCACTGCCGCCAAACCACCGGAGGCCAATACATCGATGTCGGGTTGGCGGATGAAAACGAGGCTGCTACTCTGCGGCCGCTATTCGATTTCCCTGTGCGTGACACCTGCGTCTGCCTCGGTCCCGACGACACCTATTATCTGACCGGCACCACCGGCCATCCGACATGGTGGAATACCAACGAGGGCATCCGCGTCTGGAAATCGAAGGACCTCAAGACGTGGGAGCCATTGGGCCTAGTCTGGAGTTTTGCCAGGGACGCGACCTGGCAGAAGCCCAAGGATAACCATCAGGCCATCTGGGCGCCGGAACTGCACTACTTCAAGGGCACATTTTGGTTCGCCTACTGCGTCAATTACGGCGGCACCGGCATCCTGCGCAGCAAGTCCGGCAAAGCGGAAGGCCCTTACGAAGACGTGAAGCCCGACGGCCCGCTCACCGGCGATATCGACGCGTCCTTGTTCGCCGATGACGACGGCCAGGTTTATTTCGTCTGGCAGAACGGCAAAATCGCGCGGCTGAAGGATGACCTGAGCGGTCTGGCCGAGGAACCGCGCCAGCTCAAGCCCGCCAACGCACCGCAAGTCGGCTTCGAGGGCGCGTTCCTGACGAAGATCAATGGCCGCTATCAGCTCATCTGCGCCGAGTTCAACAAGCGCGGGCAAGACTCGACCTACGACTGCATGGCCGCCGGCGCCGATTCGCTCTACGGTCCGTACGGCGACGCCTACCTCGCCATCCCGCACGGCGGCCACAACATGCTGTTCAAGGATGCGCAGGGCCACTGGTGGTCAACGTTCTTCGGCAACGACCCGCAAGCGCCCTTCCGGGAGCGGCCGGCCATTCTGCCAATCCATCTCAACGCTGCCGGCAACATCGAGATGGGCCGATGACGAAACGCGACGTCATGCGGTTGGTGTTCAGCGGAAAGCAACCGCCCTATGTGCCGTGGCATTGTCAGTTCACCCAGGAACCGTGGGCGCTGCTGGCCGAGCACTTCGGCGGCGAGACGGCGGCGGAAGCCGCGGTGGACAATCACATCCTCGAACTCGGCTCGGCCATCGGGTTTTTCAAGGATATCGGCCACGACCGGTTCCGCGATGTGTTCGGCGTCGTCTGGGACCGGACGGTGGACAAGGATATCGGGGTGGTCGAGGGCCAGGTCCTGCCGGAACCGACGCTCCAGGGTTACCGCTTGCCCGATCCGTTGGATCAGCGGTTCTTTGCGGAAATCCCGGCTAAAATCGAAAAACACCCCGACCGCTTCCGGGTGTTTTACATCGGCTTTTCGCTCTTCGAAAGGGCGTGGACGCTGCGCGGGATGGAGAACCTCCTGTTTGACTTCGTGGATCATCCGGCCTTTGTCCATGAGCTGTTCACCGCCATCGCCGATTACAATATCGCGCAGGTCCAAGCGGCCCTCGCATACGACGTGGACGCGGTGTATTTCGGTGATGACTGGGGGCAGCAGCGCGGTCTGATCATGGGCAAGCCGTACTGGGACCGCTACATCAAACCGCAGTTGAAACGGATGTACGGCTTCGTCCGGGCGCAGGGGAAATTCCAGATGATCCACTCCTGCGGCGACGTGGACGAGTTGTTCGACGATCTGATTGACCTGGGCGTGAACTGCTTCAATCCGTTCCAGCCGGAAGTCATGGACACCGCGGCGTTGCTGGAAAAATACCGCGGACGCCTGGCTTTTCACGGCGGCCTTTCGACGCAGCGGATCCTGCCGTATGGTTCCGAACAGGTGGTGCGCGCCGAGGTCCGGCGTTTGCTGGATCTGGGCCGCGACGGCGGTTACATCTTCGCGCCCGCGCATGCCGTGGAGGGCGACGTGCCGCTCCGGAATATGCTGGCCTTCATCGAGGTGCTGAAGCGGCAACGCTTGACCTGGCAGCAAAGCAGGCGCAAAGATGACACGCATGTTGCCGCACACATTGAGGATTGATATGCCATGAGCGAGGAACTGATACCGACCGAACGAATCGAAACCAAGATTCTGCTGCTGCGCGGGCAGAAGGTCATGCTGGATCGGGACTTGGCAGTCCTTTACGGAGTGGCCACGCGCGTACTTAACCAGGCGGTGAAGCGCAATCGCGACCGTTTTCCTTCTGACTTCATGATCGAACTGTCGCGCGAGGAGATACGGAACATATCACAGATTGTGATATGTTCGGCGACACTGAAACATGCGCCGAAGGTTTATGCCTTTTTGATGAATCCGCCCGAGCCGCCCCGGAAATCAATCGGTTTCAGTGTCCGGGAACGACGGGTAATGTATCGCGCGGTGGCCAGGAAGGGAGTGAAATCATTATGAACGCCTATTCAATCCCCGGATGCTGGTTTGGGCGCTTGGCGCGCGCCGCCCTCCTCGCGCTGCTGATCGCCGGGGTGTCCGGGCCGGCCGAGGAGCCAGCGCCGCCGCGGTTGGCGTCGGACGGCCTGTGGGGCTATATCAGCATGGACGTACCGGCGCCCCCCGAGGGGTTCGGCTATGGCGTCAGCCTCTATTCCAGCGCGTGGCCACTGCTGGAAAAACCGTTGAGCGATTTTCAGATCGGGCTGGCGTCCATCTGGATCGTACCCGACAACCGGAAGATCAACGAGCCGTTGCTGCCCACGGGCACCTTCGCCCGCGACCACATGCGGGAACGCGGCCCGAGCTTTCGGGATGTGTTTCAGACCATCGAAGGCGGGCTGGGCTTTTGGGGCAGCACGCGCTTCGGCTGCACCACCGCCAAGTTTCGCATGAACGGCACCGCCAACGGCTACAACCACGAAATATCGTCGCCCGGCTGGGGCTTCGGCAACATTCAGGCGCTCAAGCCCGACGAGATGGGCATTGCCCAGCTCAATCCCCGCCTGCTGGTGCCGCCCGACGGGCTGACGTTCCAGGCCGGAACCTGCGGCGAGCTGTTCGGCTATGCCTGGATGGTGCTGCCGCTGACCGAGTCGAAGAAAACGACCGCCGGTCTGCCGATTCCCACCGGTAATCAGTGCTGGACGATGTTCATCAACTCCAAGAACTTCAAAGGCCCGGTGGCCTTCTATACCCCGGTGACGTGGAGCCGCATCTCGCGCCGGCACCCGCCGGCTGTGGGCCGCGGCTTGGACGCGCTGCCGGGGCTGGTCACGGGCGGCGCGATCGAGGTCAACACCGTGCCGCGCTTCATCGGCCAGGACCGGCAGAGCGCCACCTTCACCCGCATCCCGCGCCTGCAATTCCCGGCGGACGAACAGGGGCGCACCATCCTGATCCACAACCTGACGCACTACTCGAAGGACGCCCTGTACCGCCAGGTGGAAAAATGGCTCGCGGGCGGCCCGGCCGCCGCGGGGAAATTCAACGAGCGCGGCGCGGTGATTCCGCCCTGCAAGGCCCGGCCGCTGGATCTGCGGCAGGGCGGGCGGGAGCATCGGATCCTGGGCTGCAGCAACTGGGTGGAAACCTGCGCCTTCGACCAGACCACCTTCGGCCTACAATGGCAGAGGTCCGTGCTCGAACCCTGGGTGGGCGCCTTCCGGCGCGGTTCGTTCCCGGAATATTGCCGGGAACAGGGCAAGGATTTGATCGCCTGCCAGGCGGACGCCGTCCCGGCGGCAACCGGCTTGAAGGAAGCACAATTCCAGCCCGCCGAAACGCGCGATTCCTACACCGCGCCCACCACCGGGGACAACGTCTGGTCGAAGCCGGGTCCCAAGGCGGGGCCGTTCAAAGTGACGTTGGCGGACGGCAGTGTGGTGACCTACGCCTGGTATCGCTTCATAGACCAACCCGCGCTCCAGGACGCCGATTTGACGGCCGCGGAAAAAACCCGCCTGCAGGCCCTGGTCGAGAAAATGCATGCCCAGTGGACGCCGGACAAGGAGTACCTGCCGCCGCCCGGACTCGGCACGCTGGCGACGCTCGACACCGCACAGATGGTCACACCGCCCAAAGGACTCGAAATCGGCTACGTCCCGATCGTCACCCGCCAGTCGCCCCCGTGAGGTATGGGGGAAGATAGGGTTCAGGATTCAAAAGGAATTCCGGCGCACGATCTTGAAGACGAAGGCGTGTTCGCAGGGCTTGGTCTTCGGCGTCTCGATGGAAAGACCTGCCTTGGTCATTTCCCATTTCAGCTCGTGGCCGTCGCCCAGCATCGTGATGGAGACGATTTCCGACGGGTACAGGCCGGGCCAGCCCGTCCAGGATTCCCAGCGCGGCGCCAGGCTCCGGATCAGCAGTTTTTCGCCGGGCCAGTCGAGCGCCGTGGCATAGAGGTTGTTGCCTTTGACCGTGAAGCGGATGTCCTTGCCGGTGTAGCGCAGGTCGTTGCGCTCGTTGAAATCGCCGCGCTGCGTCAGCCGGGTCGGACCCTCGCCGGCGGTGACCCACGGGGTTGTGCCGTAGATCGCCTCCCCGTTGACCTGCAACCACCGGCCCATGCCGAGCAACAGCTCCTTGGCTTCGTCCGGGATCGTGCCGTCGGCCTTCGGGCCGACGTTGAGCAGCAGGTAGCCGTTCTTGCTGACCCGGTCCACCAGATTGTCGACGAGATTATCCAGCGTTTTGAACTTCAAGCCCTTGACATAGCCCCAGCCGCGGCCGACGTCCACGGTGGAGTCGGTGATCCAGTCGTAGTAGGTCAGGTCGGCTTCCTGTCCACGCTCCAGGTCGAGCAGGCCGGTCCCCGGCGGCAGGGTGTTGCGCTTATAGGTGACCACCACCTCCTTCTTATGCGCCGCCGCCTTGTTGTAATAGTAGGCCAGCAGATCTGCTTTGTAGACATCGGTGATCAATTCCAGGCCGTTGTCGAACCAGATCAAATCCGGATCGTAGTTGTCGATCACCTCGACGATCTTGTTCTTCCACAGGTCGAGAAAGGCCTTGGTGGGCAGGGCGTCTTTCTCATGGATGAAGCCGTAGAGGCCGGAGTAGCGCGGGTCGCCGCAATCATAATGCCGGTCAAAGGTCGGGAAATACAGCCAGTTTTCGGCATGATGAAAGGCGGCGATGAATTTCATGTCGCGCTTCCTGATCGCCGCGGCCAATTCACCCACCACGTCCCGCCGCGGGCCCATCTTCGCCGCGTTCCACTCGGAGTATTTCGTGTCCCACATGGCAAAGCCGTCATGATGCTCCGCCACGGGCCCGGCGAAGCGGGCGCCGGCCTTTTGGAACAGATCGGCCCATTCCTCCGCGTTGAACTTCGCGCCGGTGAACAGGGGGATCAAATCCTTGTAGCCGAATTTCTCCAAGGGGCCATAGGTTCGTTCCCAGAGCTTCCGCTCGGACGAATTCGGATCGTAATAGGCGATGTTGGCATACCACGTGGCGTTCGGCCCCATCGCGGGGACGGCATACACGCCCCAGTGGGTGTAGATGCCGAACTTGCCGTCGCGCAGCCACTGCGGCGTGTGCCGGTTGTTCAGGGAGTTCCAGGTGGGCTGATAGGGTTGTTCGGGCTCCGCGGCTCCGCACCGTTGGCCGTCGAGGCCGTAGCCCGCCAGCGCGGCGAGGATCGCCAGCAATAATTCGGGAAGCAGGGTCTTCTTTTTACGCAGCGGGATCATGCGTTGCTCCGTTTCGCAGGTTGTCTTCAAGCTGTTCGTTCGTCAAATGCTGCACCGGATGGTGGCAGAAGCGACCGGGGTCATCAAACGCAAAGTTCACGGGCCGGCCTTTCCAGTGCGTCTTGACATTACCCGGCACCTCATAGACAACTACTTTTCATGAAGCACTGCTGGTGGAAACGAAAACACGGGCTCTTTTGCCGGTCTTGGGTGCTGCTCCTGGTGGCCAGCCTGTCCGCCGTGGCTGGAATCGGACGCACAGCCCAACCCGCTCCTGAAACCTTGGCGGAGATCCGGGCCGGCCGCATGGGCTTCACCCGCCTGCTGATGGTTCAGCATCGGCTGCAAAATCCCAGCCATGTCTACACCTATCACCAGGAAGACCTCCATCCGGGCGGCGGGTTATGGATCTGCGACGTCACCGGCCATGATCCGAACATGACGCGGATCCTTGACAGTCCCCGCGGCATGATCCTGGATGCCAACCTGCATTACGATGGGCGGACCATCCTGTTCAGTTGGAAAAAGACGATGACGGCTTTCTTTCAGCTCTTCACCGTGGATATTGACGGCAGCAACCTGAAACAGTTGACCGAGCACGACTCCAACAATTTCAACGCCTCCTGGCTGCCGGATGGCGGGATCGTTTTCCTGTCCGACCGCAAGCCCGCCTTCGCCTACTGCTGGAAAACCACCTCGCCTATTCTTTACCGTTGCGCGGCCGACGGCACCCAGCCCGTGCGGCTCAGCGCCAACTATCTCAACGATTTCACTCCGTCCGTGCTCCAGGACGGGCGGATCATCTACAGCCGTTGGGAATACGTGGACCGCCCCGCCATTCCGATCCAGAGCATGTGGGCCATCAATCCCGACGGAACCCACCTGGCCGGGGTTTTCGGCAACCGCATCCTGAGCCCCGCCACGTTCATGGATGCGCGCGAGATCCCCGGCGGCCAAGGCAAAATCCTCTGCGTGCTGACCTCCCACAACGGCCCCTGCAGTGGCGCCATCGGAATCGTCGATCCGAAACTCGGATCCCATGCGCAGGCGGCCATCGCCAATCTGACGCCGGAAATCGATATCGGCAAGGTCGACCAGGGCGACGGTAATAATATTCGGGGGCCCTACGCTAATCCGTTTCCGCTGGACGAGCGGCGCTTCCTGGTCTCGAATGCCGGCCGTATCGAGTTGCGGGATTACGCGGGAGGTTTAGGGGCCATCCTGGCCGTGCCGGAAACGCTGGGTTTCTTCAGTCCGCAGCCGGTACGGGTCCGACCAAGGGAGCAACTGGTCACCTCCAGCCTGCCGGCGAATTCAGAGGAGGAAAACAGTCAGCCCTGGGCCACCCTCTTCATGCAGGATGTCTACAGCGGCCTGGACCCGGCCCTGGTACCGCGCGGGACGGTCAAGCAACTGGCCATTGTCCAGGAGCTGGAAAAGCCCATCGGCATTGATCCCGGACTGCGGGCCTTCGGCTTCCAGTTCCCCGTGGTCAGCGCCGGCGCCACCTATGCCCCGAAGAAAGTCTGGGGCTATGTCACGGTGGAAGACGATGGCTCGGCCTACTTCAAGGTGCCGGCCCGGGCCCCGATCTACTTCCTGCCGCTGGATGCGGAAGGGCGCGCCGTGCAGCGTATGCGCACTTTTACCCACCTGATGCCCGGCGAAGTCCAAGGCTGCATCGGTTGTCATGCCGACCGCAATTCCGTCACCCTGAAACCCGACAGCTCCCGGTCCCGGGCCATGCGACGCGCCGCCAAGCAACCGACTCTCCCGTCCTGGGGTCTGCGCGGCTTCAGCTACAGCCGCAGCGTGCAACCGGTCTGGGACAAACACTGTCTCCATTGCCATGGCTCCGAGCATCCGGCCGCCGGCCTGGAATTGACCGGCGATAAGACCGACTTTTTCAACGTCTCCTACGAAAATCTGGTCCGCAAAGGCACACCCTCGGAAGACTTCACGACGGGCGGGGTGGGGGGAACGTTCCTCTACAGCAAGTACACGAGCTGGATTCCCACCTACAACGGGCAGGAACACAACATCCTCGAGATCACTCCGGGCCGCTGGGGTGCCCGCGCCTCACGGCTGGCGGACGTCATCCGCGCCGGACACCCGGACAAGGACGGCAAGCAGCGCGTCATGCTTGCGGATGCCGAGAAGCGCAGTGTCTATGCCTGGCTGGACCTGAACTGTCCGTATTATTCCAGCAGCGACTCCACCTACCGGGACAATCCCGGCTGCCGGCAGATCCTGCCGCCGGCCTGGAACGCCACGTTCCAGGAGGTCAGCGGACGGCGGTGTGCATCTTGCCA
>Ga0209048_10001489_pt1 | contig 24035 bp, 17 predicted proteins | sample FrelakmetCRP12CR_FD_187146 | JGI IMG/M metagenome (GOLD analysis project Ga0209048, IMG submission 187146) | Freshwater lake sediment microbial communities from the University of Notre Dame, USA, for methane emissions studies - CRP12 CR (SPAdes)... | ecosystem: Environmental > Aquatic >... | reverse complement strand
GGCGTCGCCGCAATCCAGGATTGGAACAATCCGTACTGGCGCTTCGCTCTCAGCCACGAGTGGGGCGCCAATTCGGCGATGATCGGCACCTACGGCATGATCGTGAACCGGTATCCCAGCAACCTCGACACGTCCACCGCGACGGATCGATATCGCGACGTGGCCGTCGATGCGCAGTATCAATACATCACCGATCCGCACACGTTCACGGCGCAGGCGACCTACATCGACGAGCGCCAGTCCTATACCGCGAGCTACGCAGCGGTTCAGGATACGGGGGCAGGCATCGGCGCCGGGCCCACCCCGGACAATCCGACGAACACGCTCAAGACGTTCAAGCTCAAGGGCACGTACTACTACGACCGGAAGTACGGCGCGACGGTCGCGTACTTCTCGACCACGGGCAGCGCCGACGCCGGGCTGTACGGAATGGATGCCGACGGCAACGCCCGGACCCCCAACAGCAATGGCTACGTCATCGAGCTCGACTATCTGCCGATCCAGAACGTGCGCCTGATGCTGCAATACACGGCGTACAACAAGTTCGATGGCGCAAAAAACAACTACGACGGCAGCGGCCGCAACGCCAACGACAACAACACGCTGTTCCTGAACGCATGGGTGGCATTTTGAGCGTCCGGAGGAGATTGACGATGAATGACATTCGCAGGGCGATCCTCGGCGCCGTGCTCGGAGGCGCGATCACCGTTGCCACGGCTCAGGTCGGCACGACGCCGGCAGACGCCGATCGCATGAAGGCCGGCGAGGAGAAAGCGGTCAACCTGTGCTCGACTTGTCATGGTCCGCGCGGCATCAGCACATCGCCGGAATTCCCGATCCTCGCGGCGCAGAATGTCAGCTATCTCGAGTCGCAACTCGAGGCGTTCCGCGCGAAAACCCGCGAGGAAAAGATCGCGCACGACTTCATGTGGGGAATCGCCTACAACCTGGACGACGCGATGATCAAGAGCGTGGCCCTGTACTACTCGAAGCAGCCGCCCGCGCCCGGGCGGCCGGGCGATGCGGCAACGGTCGCGAAGGGCAGGGAGCTGTACGACAAGGGCGTCCCGGGTCGCGGCATTCCGGCATGCGCGACCTGCCACGGAGCGGATGCCCAAGGCATTGCCGCCTTCCCGCGCCTTGCCGGGCAGCACGCAAAATACATCCTGAGCCAGCTCGACTACATACAATCGCTGGTGCGCAAGGCCCCGGTGATGCACGGCATTGTCAAGGACCTGACCCCGGAGGAAATGCAGGCGGTCGCCGCGTACGTGCAGTCGAGATAGGCGCGCCGGGCGGACGCGCTACAGCGTCAGCGCCAGCATCTCGCGCAGGTGCTTGATGAGCTCCTCTTCCTGGTACGGCTTGCCGAGGTAGAGGTCGACGCCGAGTTCCTGCGCGCGGTTCCGGTGCTTCTCGGCTGTCCGCGAGGTGATCATGATGATCGGGATGTGCGCATTCTTGGGCTCGTTCTTGATCGTCTTCGTGAACTCGAAGCCATCCATCCGCGGCATCTCGATGTCGAGCAGGATCACGTCGGGCGTCCGGTCGTTGAGGAGCTCGAGCGCATCGATGCCGTCCTTTGCCGTGATCACGTCGAAGCCAGCGCGCGTCAACGTCCGGCTCGTGATCTTGCGCACCGTGAGCGAGTCGTCGACGATCATCACGAGCGGCGCACCCGCCGTTGCCGGCGCCTGCGCCGGGATCTTCGGCAGCGTCGGCGCCATCCGCTCTACGCTCGGGTCGTAGACCGGAACGTCCGGACGCTGCGCGAGCTGCACCGGATTGATGATCAGCACGATCTCGCCGCTGCCGAGCACGGTGGCGCCGGCGATGCCGGAGACGCGGGCGAGCTGCGGCCCGATGTTCTTCACCACGACTTCCTGGTTGCCCACCATTTCGTCGACGTGGATGGCGGCGACGTTCTGCCCCGAGCGCAGCAGCAGGACCGGGTTGTAGCGCGCGGTCTCCGGATTGTGATGGGGATCGCCGAGAAGCCGCGGCAGGTAGTGGAACGGATAGCTCTTTCCCTGCCATTCGACCTTGCGGGCAACGTACAGGTTGACGAGCGCCTCGGCCTTGACCTGCTGGACCTGCTCGACCATCGGCGAGGGCAGCGCCCACAACCTGCCGCCGGCGCGCACGAGCACGGCCTGCGCGACCGCCAGCGTGAGCGGCAGATAGAGGAGGAACGTCGTGCCATGGCCCGGTTGCGTCGTGACCTCGACGCGGCCGCCCAGCGCGGCGATCTCGGCGCGCACGACGTCCATGCCGATCCCCCGGCCGGACAGCTGCGTGACCTTGGTCGCCGTCGTGAAGCCCGGGAGGAAAATGAACTCGATCAGTTGCGCTTCGGTCGGGGTCGCGTCGGCCGTGATGCGCCCCTGGGCGATTGCGCGCGCACGAATCTGCTCGACATTGATCCCGGCGCCATCGTCGACGATCTCGATCGCGATTTCGTTGCCGACCTGGCGCACCGTGAGCGCGATCTCGCCGGTTTCCGCCTTGCCAGCGCCCGCGCGCGCGGCGCGCGACTCGATGCCGTGGTCGAGCGCATTGCGCAGCAGGTGCTCGAGCGGCCCGACCAGCTTTTCCAGCACGGATCGGTCGAGCTCGGTCGCACCGCCGCGAATCTCGAGGTTCGCGCGCTTGTCGAGCTCCTTCGCCGTCGCACGCAGGATCCGGTAGAGCCGCTCCGACACGCTGCCGAACGGCACTGTCCGGATCGAGAACAGCTGCTGCTGCACGTCGCGCGACAGCCGCGCCTGCGCAACCAGAGCGGCGTCCGCATCGTCCAGGTTCTTCAGCAGCGACTGTTGGACCGTGGAGACGTCGTTGATGCCTTCCGCGAGCGAGCGCGTCAGCTCCTGGAACCGCGTGTAACGGTCGAATTCCAGCGGATCGAATCCCTCCGCGGACTCGCCCGTCATGCTCATCCGCGACTGGATCTGCGACTCGCCCTGGATTTCGATTTCGCGCACTTGCGAGCGCAGGCGGATCACGCTTCCGGTGAGCTCCAGCAGGTTCGCCTTGAGCGAGCGCAATTCGCCTTCGACGCGCGCACGCGCGATCGCCACTTCACCCGCCTCGTTCACGAGCCGGTCGATCATGTCGGCGCGGACGCGCAATTGGGCGCGTTGCCCCGAATCGGCTTCAGCGGCCGCAGGCGGCGCTGCCGGCAGCGCTGTCGGTGGCGCCGTCAGCGGCGCGCCAACGGGTGGCGCCGGTTGCGCCGGCGTTTCCTTGCCGCGCGCTGGAACCGCTTCGGCCACGGATGGGGTCACAGCAGGTTCCGGCTGCGGCGCGGCCGGCGCCTCCGACCCGACCGCCGCCCATGGCAGCGGCACGTTGACCTTGCCTTCGCGCAGCGCTTCGAGCACGAACGCGATGCGATCGAGGTCGTCGTCGAGCGCATCCAGCAGCGCCGGCGTCGCCGGCGCGGCCACACCTCCAACGTCGAGGCGCGACTCCATGTGGTGCGTCAGTTCACCGAGACGCATCGCGCCCGCCATGCGGGCGCTGCCCTTGAACGTATGCAACGTCCGGCGCAGCTGGTTCGAGCTTTCCACGTCGGTCGGCCGGCGGCGCCATGCGCGCACCTGTTCGCCCGCCTGCGGGAACAGTTCCGCGGCCTCCTCGAGAAAGATCGGCAGGACGTCCTGGTCCACCTCGTCGCGGATGTCGGTCAGCGGGTCCGGAACAGACCGCGCCAGGAGCACTTCCGGCTCGGCGGTTGGCGCCGGCACCACGTGCGCGGGCCGTTCCGTGGCGGCAGCGGGAGTAACGGGGACCCCATGCGAAGTCTTGGCCTCGGCGGGTGCCGTCGACGAAACACCAGGCGACACAGCCGGAACCACGACGGGTCCGCGGGCGCGCGCCTCATCGTGCTCGTCGCGCGCGGCCTCGTGTTCCGCCTGCGATTCGGCATCGGCAACCAAGGGTTCCGCGTCGGTCTCCTGCCGCAAGCCTTCGAGCTCGCGCTGGATTTCGGCGGCCTCCATTGCATCCGTCGCGGTGAAGCCCATGCGGTCGTGAATGCGGCCCACGAACGCCCGCAGTCCCTCGACCGCGCGCGCCAGCACCGGCAGCACGGCGCCCGGCAGCGGCGGCTCGCGCTGCTGGAGCGCGAGCAACGTCTGCTCGAGCGACTTCGCGGTGGCGGCGACCAGCGGAAAGCCGCCGGTGCGATGAATGCCGCACAACGTGTGGCTCGCCCGCACCATCGCGGCCGAAGGGCGCTGCTTCGCGTCGAACTGCAGAACTTCGAGTTCGTGTGCGAGCGTCGTGAGATGCTGGTGGGCCTCCTCGACCAGGATGCCGAACAGCGCTGTCGAAAGCGAGACCTCGCCGACCGTGATCTCGTCGAACACGGCGCCGACATCCGCGTGCGCGTCGGCCGCCGTATTCCCGGTCGCGCCGTCGTCGATCGTGATTTCGTCGATCGCAACCGGCACCGGCATCTCGAACTCGAGATTCGGAAGCGGGACGTCGGGGGCGGGTGCCGCCGCGAATGGGGCGGCCGTCAGCGCGGCGCCCACTTCCGGCAATTCGATCATCGGCATCACGAGGGACGGCGCGGCGTCGGGTGCCGGATGTTCCACTGCCGTGTGTGCGGGCGGCGGGGCGGCGGTCTCAACCATCGGCGCCGGCGGGCCCTCGTGCAGCTCCGGCGGCGGCGCGGCGGTCTCGACCATCGGCGCCGGCGCGACCACGTGCAGCTCCGGCGGCGCCGGCGGCGCCGGCGTCGGCGTCAGCACGGACTCGCGGCCGGGCGGCAGCTCCGCCTCGACCGCCGCGATCGCGGCATGCAGCTCCGCGGGGTCCGCGACGACGCGACCGGATGCCGACAATCCCGCGACCCACGCACGGAAGCTCCGCTCCGCCACCGAGACCATTTCCAGCACCCGCGGCGTCACGACATGATCTTCCTCGAGCAGCCGGTTGAGGATCTTCTCGACCTCGAAGCCGATTTCCCCCAGCTCGGTCAACCCGACCATGCGTCCGCTGCCCTTCAGCGTGTGAAACTGGCGTCGCGTCGTGCGCAGCGCTTCGCGATCGCCATGGTTCTTCTCGAGAACGGCGCGCTGCGCGGCGACGGTGTCGAGCACCTCGCGCGCCTCGGTGAGATAAATGTCGAGGAGCTCGGCGTCGAGCCCCGAAGCGTCGGTGTCCAGCAGCCGCTGCGTTTCCTCGGAGATCGCCGGCGCCGGCGCGGCGCTGCCGGCGGCGGCGATCGCGGACACCGCCGCGGTGAGCGTAGCCGTGCCGCCCGCATCGAACTCGGCCAGCGCGGCGGCCGCTTGCGCGGTGAGATCGGCGTCGCCGATCAGTTCGGCGTCGTTGCGCAGATCCTCGAGCCGCGAACGGAGCAGCGCGCGCGCCGACTCGTCCGCCGGCGCGTGGCGAACTTCGGCAACGAGCGCCGGCAATGCGTTGCGCAATTCCTCGACGGCGGCCTCGACCGTGTCGCCCGTGTCCGCTTCCGTTTGCTGCGGCGCCTCGCCGAGCCGCCGCGCGAGCAGCGGCGCGATCAAGCGCTCGCGCTCGGGTCGCTGCTGCTCGACCGCCTCGATGTAAAAGCCCAGACCGGACAGCGACTCCGCAAGGAGCTCGAGGTCGTCGTTCGACACGACCGTTTCCGCGTTCGAATAGGTTTCGATCTGTTCCTGGCAAAGGGCGAGCAGGCGCTCCGCGTCGGGAAGCCCGAGGATCTTCAGCGCGCCCCGGATCTGCTGGCTGTCCTTGCCGAGCGTGGCGAGCTCGGCGCGCTTCGTGCTGTCGCGGAAGAACGCATCGAGCACCTGTTCCATGTGGCGGAGGTTCGCCTGAATCTCGCGGCCGACCTGCGCCAGCAGCAGGCGCTCCTGCGCCCGCTTCGACATCTCGTCCAGCAGCGGCACTGCCGCTGCTCCGGCCAGCGGACGCAGCGTGCGCGCGGAGTCGAGGCGGGACAGCATCGTCTCGACCTGCTTCGGGAAATCCGGGGTAAGGCTCGTGAAATTCTCGAGCGCGCTCTCCGCGAGCAGCATTCCGGTCGCGTATTCCATGGCCAACGGCTCGGGGATCGTCTGCGGCATCTTGCCGAGGCGTTCCACCAGTCCGGCCGTGAGCTTCATCAGCGTGCCGTTGCCGACTTCGGCAACGTGCTTGTGGACCGTCGCCAGCGTCTGCTTCAGCTTCGGCAGGTTCTCCGCGCGCCCCGACGCGAACTTCATCCAGGAGTCCTTCGCCGACGCGAGCGATTCGCGCGCCTCGCGCAGGTGCGGCTGGATGCGCACGAGGTCGGCGTTCAGCACCTCCGCCGACGGAATGAGTCCGGACAGCTTGAAGCCCTTTTGCACCGCCTGCACCGACGGCGCCACCGGCGCGCTGATCGCGACGTAGTAGAGGACTTCCCGCCGCAGCCGGTCAGCGACCTTGGCGGAGCCTTCGACGACTCGGCGGATCTGCAGGTCGACCCGCGCGGCGAGCTGCTTCACGCCGAACCCGGACTCGAGCCCATGTTCGACAAGCGCGTCGAGCAGCGCCCCCACCGTCCACCAGAACGCGCGCAGGTTGGGTTGCGTCGTCGCGTCCTCGATGCCTGCCACGGCATCGCGCATGGCCTTCGCACCTTCGCCGTCGTCGGCGCCGCGCAGCCACGACAGCAGGCCCCGCTGATAGAGGCGGCGCTGCTTCACCATGTAGGACGGAAGCTTTGCGGCAGGTATCACCTGCGGCGTGCCGAGATTTGGCGCCCGCGGCCCGAGATCCGGGTAGAACAGGTCGGTCGGCGAGGCGGCTTTCACGCCGCGCCCGCGCTGCATCGTTTCGTATTCGGGGAACAGCTTGAGCGGGACGGGCGCGGCGCCGTTGACAAGCTCGTCCAGGAAGATCCGCAGCTTTTTGCATGCGCGCTCGATCTGCTCGCAAGCGATCTGTGCGTCGCGTACGGGGAGCTCCTCGAGGCGCGCCATCTGGCGCTCGACTTCGTCGGTGTAGGCGACAACCGCGTCGAGGCCCACCATCTGGATCGCGCCCGCCGCCTGGTGGATATGCGTGCGCGCGTGCTTCAGCGAAGCGAGATCCTTGCCCGTCGCGCGATACGCGGCCAGCGACTCCAGGCCGCGCGTCAGCGCCTGGTCGATTTCACCTTGTACCCAGGACAGCGGTCCCAGGTCGAAGTCGGATGCGGAGTCGGTGGCCACGGTAGGTCCAATCAATTCCGGTCGATTGAGCAAGAACCGGGCCCGTCCGGCGCCGGTCCCTGCATCAATGCGACGTCAGACCTTGAACCCCGCGACGGAGCTGCGGAGCTCGGCCGCGAGCCGCGTCAGCTGGCCGATGGACACGTTCGTCTGTTTCGTGCCCTCCGTCGTCTCCTCGGTGATCTTGAGGATGCCCTGCATGCCGCGCGTCACGTCCGAAACCGACGCCGACTGCTTTTGCGTCTGCGCGGAAATGCTGCCGATCAGCTCGGCGAGTTCGCGCGACACCTTGCGGATCTCCTCCAGCGCCTGGCCCGCGGCGTCGGACAGCTTCGTCCCTTCGACCACGCCGACGGTGGATTTTTCCATGGCCGCCACCGCGTCCTGGGTGTCGGCCTGAATCGTCTTCACGATCGCCTCGATCTGCTTCGTCGCCTCGCCGGAGCGCTCGGCCAGGCGCTGCACTTCCTCCGCCACCACGGTGAACCCGCGGCCCGCCTCGCCCGCCGACGCCGCCTGGATCGCGGCGTTCAGCGCGAGCACGTTCGTCTGCTCCGTGATGTCGGAAATGAGCTCCACGATTTCGCCGATTTCGAGCGAGGATTCGCCGAGGCGCTTGATCCGCTTCGACGTGTCCTGGATCTGCGTGCGGATTTCGTTCATGCCGGAAATCTGGTTCTGCACCGCTTGGCCGCCCTTTTCGGCAGCCGCGAGCGACTGCTGCGCGACACGGGCCGACTGCACCGCGCTCTGCGAGACCTCGCTGATCGACTGTGCCATCTGCAGCACCGACGACGACGCCTGCTGGATTTCCTTGTTCTGCCGCTGCGATGCTTCATAGAGCCGGTTCGAAATGGCCTGCGCGTCCTGCGTTGCCTTCGCCACCTGGTCGGTCGCGGAGTTGATGCCCTTGACCAGCGTGCGCAGCTCCTCGATCGTGAAGTTGATCGAGTCGGCGATGGCTCCGGTGACGTCCTCGGTCACCGACGCCTGCACGGTGAGGTCGCCGTCGGCGAGGTTGCCCATCTCGTTCAGCAGCCTGAGAATGGCCTCCTGGTTGCGCTTGTTCTCGCCTTCGCTTTCCACCGCGCGGACGCGGGCATCGTCCAGGAACACCTTGCCCAGCAGCACCAGGAACAGGAGGCCGAGGACGACGAACACGAGGGCCGCCCACAGCGCCCAGCGGGTGCGCGTGCCGGACTCGTACTGTTGCGCGAGCTTGGTCGTGTCGTTGAGAAGCGCTTCGGACTCGCTGTTGATGCCGCGCGCCGCCTGCTTCGCCGCGACCAGCCGGTTCATGTTCTGCAGGATCGCCCCCACGCCCTGGTCGTAGGTCGTGAAGCGCTTCTGGAGCTCGGTCAGCGTCGCCCGCGCCTCCTCGTTCTTCACGCCCGTGAGGCGCAAGGCGTCGCTGCCCTTCAGGAGCGCGTTCAGGATGTCGCGAAACGTGCCCGCGTCCTTGCCGAGCAGGAAGGCGACTTCGGGGTCGATTTCCTCGGACGACGCGAGCGCGTTGGCGTTCTTCGCGATCCGCTGCGACAGCACGGCGAGCTGGTTCGTGTATTCGATCTCGCGCAGGCTGCCGCCCCCTTGGCCGACCTGCTGCGCCGCCTGCTGCGCGAGCTCGAGGATCGCGTTGTTGCCCTGGTTGATGTTCTCGAGGCCCTTCGCGAGCGTGGTCAGGCTCTGCTGGTTCTCGAGGACGCGCCCGGCGTTGACGTCGACGCGGTCCCAGCGTCCCTTGATGTCCTGCAGGATCTTGGTAACGGCGTCGTCCGAGGGCACGTCGAGCGACACGCCGCGCACGGTGCCGCCAGTTTGCAGCGCGTCGAGGTCCGCCTTGAAGCGCTCGCGGCTGTCCTTCAGGCCCGGGAATGCCGCGGCCTGTCCCTGCGCCGCAAGCGCCGTGCCGCGCGCAAGCCGCTGTGAAAGCATCTGCATTTCGGTCGACGTCGCTTCAGCCGCCGTTGACTGCGAGTTGACCCGGCCGTCGAGGTACAGCATCAGCGCCGCGAGCAGGAGGAATGTCACCAGCAGCACGCCCAGCACCTGGAACTGGCGGACGATCGGCAGGTTGCCGATCAGCCACAAGCGCCGCGGCATGCGCATCTCGGACGTCGCCGAGCGCAGCTGCTCCATGATCGACACGGAAGCGAGCGGATCATAGCCCGGCTGCGCCGCGCGCACCTGCGTGGTCGGCATGTCGAGGGCGTCGACCTGCGCCGCCTTGCGGGCGCCGAACACTCTCGGCAGTTTCATTGAAATCGCCATGCTCCCCTCCAATCGGCGCGCCGCGCGCGCCGGTGCCTTCAAATTGCTAGAGTCCCACCCGCAGGAACCCGGGATCCTGCGCGAGGCGCGCGAGGTCGATCTCCTGCCAGGCGCTGCCCTCGGCATCCATCCAGCGCTGCCCGTACCATTCCGGGACGTCGACGGGCGGCGACGCGGGCGCAAGCTCCGCCAGGTTGCGCAACCCCAGCACCCGCTGCACGACGATCCCGGCCTTCAGCTCGCCGGTGCGCGGCCCGAACACCACGAGGCGACCCTGTCCCGCGGCGCCGGCAAGGCTGGCCTCGCGCCCGAGGAAGGAACCGAAGTCGATCACGCTGTACAGGTTGCCGCGGATGTTGGAGATGCCGAGAAACCAGGGCTGCGTCAGCGGCACGCCCGCGATCTGCGGCACCGTGATCACTTCGCCCGCGTCCGCGAGGCGGATCAGCCATTGCGCGCCGCCGCACGCGAGCCCCAGGCGCGACGACTCGACCTGCGCCGCCGTCTTGGTGGCGAGCCGGGACGCGAGTTCCTGCTGGAACGAGCGGAGGTCGACTTTGGCGGCGCGGGCCATGGCGGGTTGACCGGGATTAGCGCTCAGCCGAGGGCGGTGATCTTGAGCAGCAGCTCGTCGCGGCTGACGGGCTTGACGACGTAGTCGCGTGCGCCCTGGCGCATTCCCCAGATCTTGTCGGTCTCCTGGCTCTTCGACGTGCACAGGATGATCGGGATGCTTCGCGTGTCCGCGTCGCGGCTGATCGCGCGCGTCGCCTGGAATCCGTTGAGGCCCGGCATGACGACATCCATCAGGATGAGGTCGGGCCGCAGCTGCTTCGCCTTGAGTATCGCGTCTTCGCCGTTGTCGCTGGCGACGACCTCGTAGCCGGCCTTGGTCAGCATGTCGTTCAGCACGTGCCGCTCCGTCGGCGAATCGTCGACGATGAGGATTTTCTTGATCGTCATGGCTCCTGCCCTCTTTGCTGCCTTCCCCCGGTCCGTCCCACAGCGCGTGGACGGTACCGACACCCGATCAAGCCGCCGCGACGCGTTTCACGTGCGCGGACACCGCCTTCAGGAGGCTTTCCTTGGTAAACGGCTTCGTCAGGTACTGGTCGGAGCCCACCATCCGCCCGCGCGCACGGTCGAACAGGCCGTCCTTGGACGACAGCATGATCACGGGCGTGACGTGGAACTTCGCGTTCTTCTTGATCAGGGCGCAGGTCTGGTACCCGTCGAGCCGGGGCATCATGATGTCGACGAAGACGAGGTCCGGCTGGTGGTCGGCGATTTTCGCGAGCGCGTCGAAGCCATCCTCGGCGAGGATCACCGTGCATCCCGCCTGCAGCAGGAATATCTCGGCGCTGCGGCGAATGGTGTTCGAATCGTCGATCACCATTACCTTGATGCCCGACAGCGTATTCTGCTCCGCCAACGCATTCTCCTGTCCGTACGCCCCGATCCGGCGGCCGCTCCGATGTAAGCCACGGCCCTTCCGGGGCAAGTTTGCCATGCCGGATGCCAACTGCCTAGAGCATAAACCTTGCCTGAATCGGCTCCGGACGCCCGATTGGCACAATTTCGCAACAGTGGAGCAATTTTCGGACGGCCGGGCGTGCCGCCGGACGGCACCCCCTGCCTCTGGACGTCGGAATCCGGCGGATGCGCGCAATTTCCGCCCCGCGACCCCTGAAACGCCCTCCGGTCGAGGCACGCCGGGGAACCGGGCATGCCGCGCCCGCCGGGGTGACTTATCGCCCGAGAAACATCCGGTATGCGGGATTCCCGGTCTCGTCGACGTAGTCGTACCCCAGCCGGTCGAGAAAGGACCGAAATTCACCCTTGTCCGCGGGCGGAACCTGCATCCCGACCAGCACCCGGCCGTAGTCGGCGCCGTGGTTGCGGTAATGGAAAAGGCTGATGTTCCAGCCGCGGCTCATGCTGTTCAGGAACTGCATCAGCGCGCCGGGACGCTCGGGGAACTCGAAGCGGTAGAGGATCTCGTTCTCCGCCGCCGGCGCGTGGCCGCCGACCAGATGCCGGACATGGAGCTTTGCCATCTCGTTGTCGGTGAGGTCATAGGCCTCGATCCGGTGGCGCTTCAATTCGGTCAGCAGGCGCTCGGTCTCGTGCCGTCCTGCCACCTCGATGCCGACGAACAGGTGCGCGACGCGCGCATCGGCATAGCGATAATTGAACTCGGTGACCGCGCGCTTGCCGAGCAGGCGGCAGAAGGCGCGGAAGCTGCCGGGCCGCTCCGGAATCGTCACGGCGAGAATGGCCTCACGCCGCTCGCCGAGTTCCGCCCGCTCGGCGACAAAGCGCAGGCGGTCGAAGTTCATGTTGGCGCCGCAGGCGATTGCGACGAACGTGCGGTCCTTCGTGCGATGGCGCTCGACCCATGCCTTCACGCCGGCGATCGACAGCGCGCCCGCCGGCTCGAGGATCGAGCGCGTGTCCTCGAACACGTCCTTCAGCGCGGCGCACGTGGCATCGGTGTCGACCAGCACCATCTCGTCGACGAGCTCGCGCGCGATCCGGAACGTTTCCGCGCCGACCTGCTTCACCGCCACGCCGTCCGCGAACAGACCCACGTGCGCGAGCTTGACCCGGCGGCCCGCCGCGAGCGAGCGCGTCATCGCGTCGGAGTCGACCGGCTGGACGCCGATGATCCGGATTTCGGGGCGCACGCGCTTCACGTACGACGCGATGCCGCTGATGAGGCCGCCGCCGCCCACGGCGACGAAGATCGCGTCGATCGGGGCCTCGCACTGGCGCAGGATCTCCATGCCGATCGTGCCCTGGCCCGCGATCACGTCGGGATCGTCGTATGGATGCACGAACGTCGCGCGCAATCGCTTCTGCAGCGCGAGCGCGTGCGCATAGGCGTCGCTGTACGAGTCGCCGTGCAGCACGACCTTCGCGCCGCGCGCCTCGACCGCGGCGATCTTGATGTGCGGTGTCGTCACCGGCATCACGATCGTCGCCTTGCAGCCGAGCTTCTGCGCCGCCAGCGCGACGCCCTGCGCATGGTTGCCCGCCGACGCCGCGATCACCCCGCGCGCGCGCGCCGCCGTCGACAGGTGGGCCATCTTGTTGTACGCACCGCGGAGCTTGAACGAGAACACCGGCTGCTGGTCCTCGCGCTTCAGCAGCACGCGGTTGCCGAGGCGCCGCGACAGAATCGGCGCGAGCTCAAGCGGCGACTCGACGGCGACGTCGTAGACCTTGGCGGTAAGGATTTTCTGCAAATAGTCGATGGGCATGGCGTGGATTCTGCGAGCAGCAACCGTCGAGCGTAGCAGGAAAGGCGCGGCCGCGGAAACGCGGCGCGTCGATACATAGGCGTGCTTTCGAGTCTCCCCGTGTTTCTGCTACGCTCCCGCGCACCATGCCGCGATCCGCCTCTGCCACCGCGCCCGGAACTCTCGCCGTCGTCGACATGGGCTCGAACAGCTTCCGGCTGGAGGTCGGGCGTGTCGAGGGAGACCAGATCTTTCGCCTCGACACGTGGCGCGAAACGCTGCGCATCGGAGCCAGCATCGACGAACGCGGGCGACTCGCGCCGGACGCGCGGCGCGCGGCCCTCGCCTGCCTCGCCCGTTTCGGCGAGCGCATCAAGGGCCTGCATCCATCGGCGGTCCGCGCGGTGGCCACGAACACGTTCCGGGTGGCGACCAACGCCGCGGCGTTCATGCCGCAGGCCGAGCGCGCGCTGGGGTTTCCGATCGACATCATCACGGGCCACGAGGAAGCGCGACTCATCTACAACGGCGTTGCGCACGTGCTGCCCCCGTCGACCCAGCCGCGGCTCGTCATCGACATCGGCGGCGGATCGACCGAATTCATCATCGGTCGCGGCCTCGAGCCCGAGCGCCTCGAGTCCCTCCAGATGGGTTGCGTCGGAATGACGCGGCGTTATTTTGGCGACGGCTCCCTCTCGGCGACCGCATTCGCCGCGGCCGACACGACGGCGCGTGCCGAAGTGGAGGCCATCGCCCGCGAGTTCGGCCGCGAACACTGGCACGACGCATACGCTTCGTCGGGAACCGCCCTGGCGCTCGCGGAAATCCTCGAGCAGAACGGGCTCTCGGCAGCCGGCATCACGCGCGAGGGCCTCGCGCGCCTGCGCAAGCGGATGGTCGGCGCCGGGCACATCCGGCGCCTCCAGCTCGTCGCTCTCAAGCCCGAGCGCGCGCCGGTGCTCGCGGCCGGGCTCGCGATCATGGCCGCGTCGCTGGTGGAACTCGATGTCGAGCGCATCAATCCGGTTGGCGGGGCCTTGCGCCTGGGCGTCCTCTACGATCTCCTCGGGCGCACGGTGCGCCGCGACATCCGCGAAGCCACCATAGAGCAGTTCATTGCCCGCTACCGGATCGACCGCGTGCATGCGGAGCGCGTTGCCGCGATGGCCGTCGGACTCTACGAGAAAGCGGCGCCCAAGCCCGACCCGAGGGTCGCGCAAAGGATCCGCTGGTCGGCGCTCCTGCACGAGACCGGATTCTCCGTGTCGCACACCGGGTTCCACAAGCACGGCGCGTACATCCTGCACAACGCCGACATGCCGGGGTTTTCCGCGGGCGAGCAGCATGAGCTCGCGAATCTGGTGCTCGGCTGCCGAGGCAGCCTGTCGAAGATGGCACCGCTCCTCGGCAATTCGGCGTTTCGCGCGCCGCTGCTCGCGCTGCGTCTCGCCGTCCTGTTCCACCACGCGCGGCGGGCGATCGAGCGCCCGCGCATCGCGCTTGCGATCCGTCCGCGGATCGAGATCGGCATTTCCTCGCGGTGGCTGAAGGCCCATCCGCTGACCGCGTACCTGCTCGCGCGCGAGCGCGGCGAATGGGGCGCGATGGGTTACGCCTGGCGCGGCAAGCGGTAGCTCGCGCCGCGCGGGGGCGCGCACGCGCCTTCTGGCTCGATCAAACGAAATCTGGCGCGATCACGACGCGCAGCACGACCGACGACGCCCCGGTCTTGTCGCGGTTCGAAAGCCACCAGACCGCGCCTTTGCGCACCGACCACCACGCTTCCTCGCCCGAGAGCAGGAACGACGCGATGGCCCCCAGCGTCGGCTGGTGACCGACCACGACAACCGCTTCGCGTGAATCCGGCCAGCCGGCCGCGCTCAAGACCGCGGCGGCGGTCGCGCCGGGCCCGATTTCGTCGATGGTGCGGAACTTGCGCTTGAGCGCGAGCGCCGTCTGCTGCGCGCGGTCGGCGGGCGAGACGAGGATGCGCGCGGTGTCGGGCAGGAAGCGATCGAGCCACTCGCCCATCCGCTCCGCCTGCTTCAGGCCTTTGGCGGTAAGGCGCCGGCCGAGGTCCGGCTCGCCGGGCTCGGCTTCGGCATGACGCCACAGCACGAGATCCATCAGTCGACCTCGTCCGGCTCGCGCATCGCCGCGAGCAGCGTCTGTTGTGCCGACCTGGCATGCGCCCGGCCGCGCGGCGCGAGCTTCGCCCAGCTGCCGTCGGCCCGAAGCTCCCACGCGTCGCGCGTATCGGCGAGGCACGCCGACAGCCCCTCCTCGACGACGCGCTTGCGCAGGACGATGTCGCGCACCGGGAACGCGACCTCGATGCGCCGGAACATGTTGCGGCCCATCCAGTCGGCGGACGCGAGCCACACGTCCGGCGTGCCCGCGTTGGCGAAGAACCAGACCCGGTGATGCTCGAGGAAGCGGCCGAGGATCGAGCGCACCCGGATGTTGTCGGACAGCCCACGCACGCCGGGACGCAGCGCGCACGCGCCGCGCACGACGAGGTCGATCTCGACGCCTGCTTGCGACGCCGCGTACAGCGCGCGGATCACGCCTTCCTCGAGCAGAGCGTTCATCTTGGCGACGATGCGCGCCGGCTTTCCCGCGCGCGCGTGCTTCGTCTCGCGGCGGATCATGTCGATCACGCGCCGGTGCATCGTGAACGGCGCCAGCAGCAGGTGCTTCATTCGCCCCGCCTTGGCGAGGCTCGTGATGTGCATGAACACTTCGTTGACGTCGGCGCAGATTGCGGGGTCCGCGGTGAGCAGGCCGAAATCCGTGTAAAGGCGCGTCGTGCGCGGATGGTAGTTCCCGGTGCCGAGATGCGCGTAAGGGCGAAGCCGCATGCGCCCGCGCGCGTCGGGCTCGCGGCGGATCAGGAGCGCCAGTTTTGCGTGGGTCTTCAAGCCGAAGACGCCGTACACGACCTGCGCGCCGGCATGCTCGAGCCGCTCGGCCCAGTTGATGTTCGCTTCCTCGTCGAAGCGCGCCATCAGCTCGACGACGACCGTTACCTCCTTGCCACGCCGCGCCGCTTCGATCAGCGCTTCCATCAACACCGAGTTGACGCCGGTGCGGTACACCGTCTGCTTTACCGCCACCACGTCCGGGTCGTCGGCGGCCTTGCGAATGAACTCGACCACCGGCTCGAACGACTGATAGGGATGATGCAACAGAACGTCGTGCTGCCGGATCGCGGCCAGGATGTCGGGCTGCTCGCGCAGCCGGTCGGGAAGCCCTGGAACGAACGGCGGATACTTGAGCGCGTCGATGTCGACCTGATCCGCGAGTGACGAGAGACGGGCGATGTTCACCGGGCCGTCGCAGCGGTAGAGATCGGCGCTCGTCAGCTCGAATTGCTGCAGCAGGAACTGCGCGAGCGGCTCCGGGCAGTTGGCGGCGACTTCAAGGCGGACCGCGGAACCGAACTGCCGCTGCGGCAACTCACCCTGCAGCGCCTGGCGCAGGTTCTTCACTTCCTCCTCGTCGATCCACAGGTCGGCGTCGCGCGTCACGCGGAACTGCGCGTAGTTGACGACGTCGCGGCCCGGGAAGAGCTCGTGCAGGTGCGCGTGGATCACCGAGGACAGCATCACGAACGCGTTGTCGCCACCGGCGGCCTCGGGGGGCAACCGGATGATGCGCGGCAGGACGCGCGGCGCCTTGACGATCGCGATACCCGTGTCGCGCCCGAACGCGTCGGTGCCCGAGAGCTCGATGACGAAATTGAGGCTCTTGTTGACGACCTGCGGAAACGGATGTGCCGGATCGAGCCCGATGGGCGTGAGCAGCGGACGCACCTCGCGCTGGAAGAACTTCGCGGCCCAGTCGCGCTCCGCGGCGGTGAATTCGGTGCGCCGGACCAGGCGAACGCCGGCCCGCTCGAGGGCCGGCAAGACGTCGCGGTTGAGGAGCGCATATTGCGCGTCGATCAACGCGCGCGCTTCCACGCCCACCTGGGTCAGCAGCGCCCGCCCCTCCTGCAGCGTCATGCCGCCCGGCGGAATCTTCGCGCGGAGCTGCTCCTTGATGCCGGCGATACGGATCTCGAAGAATTCGTCGAGATTGCTGCCGGCGATGCAAAGGAAACGGAGGCGCTCGAGGAGCGGCGTCCCCGGGTCCGCCGCAAGTGCCAGCACGCGCCGGTTGAAGGCGAGGAGCGAAAGTTCGCGGTTGAGGGGTGCGGCGTCGGCTTCTGTGTCGGGCATCGGCGCGCGCGTCCCGGCATCCGGCGCGGGGGTGCCGGCGGACGGAGCGGGGATCGTCGAGTGCAGCGGGTCCATAGCGTGTCAGGGACAGATTACGCCCATGTTACGACACCTTCCCCGGGGGCCTCGGCCGTCGGGGGCCCACCGCCGGTCAGGCGGCCTCGGCCTTTGCCAAGGCAACCCAGATGCAGCGACCCTTGGTTTCCTTGTCCAGCGCGGCGAGGTAGTCGCGATGCGCCGCCAGCTCGTCGGCGGTCGGTTCGAGGACGAGGAGCGGACCGCCCCGGCCAGCCGGCCCCGGGGCAAGGCCATCGACAAGCGCCGCGTCCCCATGCGGCGGCGGCGCACCGAGTTCCATCGTCAGCGATTCCTGCCCCCGAGTCATCGCGAGCCAGACCTCGGCCAGCAATTCCGCATCGAGGAGCGCGCCATGCAGGGTACGGTGCGCATTGTCGATGCCGAAGCGCTCGCACAGCGCGTCGAGGCCGTTGCGCTTGCCCGGAAACATCTCGCGGGCGAGCGCCAGCGTGTCGGTGAGTCTTCCGTACGTCGCCGCGGACGCCGGCTGCCCGGCGAGCCCGAATTCGACGTCGAGGAAGGCGACGTCGAACGGGGCGTTGTGGATGATCCACTCGGCGCCGCGCGCGAACTCGAGGAACTCCGCGGCGATGTCGGCGAATTTAGGCTTGCCCTTGAGGTCGTCCCAGGTCTTGCCGTGCACCTCGGTGGCGCCCGCGTCGATCTCGCGCTCGGGGTCGACATGGAACTGGACCATGCGGCCCGTTGCCCGCCGGTTGACGACCTCGATGCCCGCGAGCTCGATGATCCGATGGCCCTGTTTCGGGTCGAGGCCGGTCGTTTCCGTGTCGAGGACGATCTGTCGCATCAACGTCGGTAGCGCTGGATCGTCGCCTGGATTTCCGCGATCGCGCGCTCGATCTCGTCGTCGGAGAGGTCGCGTTGCACGCCCTTGCGGTCGGTGAGCGTGAGCGTGTGGTCGATCTGCGTCTGGAACTCGCCGAGGCCGAGCGTCTCGGTGATCGTCGTCGACGGCTCGTCGGTGAGCGTCTCCGGACCCCAGCGCACGACGATTGCCGACAGGTTGTCGCCGTCTGGCCCGCCGCGCTTTTCCGCCTCGCGCATCATCTGCGGCGCGGTCTTCAGGATCGGCGTCGACGTGAGCCAGGTCGCCATCTCCTCCTTGTTGAGCACGCTCCACAATCCGTCTGTGCACATGACGAGGACGTCGCCGTTGCGCAGTGGCGTGCGCTTGCCGAGGTCGATCACCGGGTCGACGAGGCCGCCGAGGCAGCTGAAGATCTTGTTTCGATCCGGGTGCTCGGCGACCTCGGCCGCGCCGATGATTCCCTGGTCGACGAGATACTGGACCTTCGAGTGGTCCTTCGTCTGCCCGATCATCCCGCCCTGCCGGTAGAGGTAGAGGCGCGAATCGCCGACGTGCGCCCAGTACGCGTGCCCGGCCTGGACGATGCAGGCGACGCACGTCGTGCGCGGCGTTTCGAGCATCGAGAACTGGTTCGCGTAGGAGCCGAGCGCCGCGTGCGCGCGGAGCATCGAGTCCTGCAGGAACTTGAGCGGATTCTTGAGGATCGGCTTTGCTTCCTGCTGGAAGCGCTCGATGAACAGCCGCACGCAGATCTGCGCGGCGATCTCGCCGCCCGCGTGCCCGCCCATCCCGTCGGCGACGACGAGCAGCAGCGTGTCGCGGCTGTAGGTGTACGCGATCCGGTCCTGATTGACCTTGCGCGAACCCTTCCGCGATTCCTGAAAGATCGTGAACCGCATCGAAAAACCCTACGACACGTGCGTCAGGCGCCGATTTCGGTGAACAGCCTGCGCTTCAGGCTGCCGAAGAACGTGAGCTTGCGCTTCTTCGGCGGAATTTCGCGGATCGCCTTTTGCAGCGCGAATACCGACTGCGGACGCTCGAGCGGATCGAGGCGCAGGCACCAGTCGATCACCTCCAGCACGTTGTCCGAGTACTGGCCCGACCAGATCTTCTTCGCCGAGACGAGATGGTCCTCCTGCACGCGCGCGTCCGCCGCCTGCGGCGCGAACGCAGCGAGACATGCGAACATGCTCGCGCCGACGCCGTACGTATCGGTCCACGGGCCGAGCCGGTCGGGATCGCGATATTGCTCCGGCGCGGCGAAGCCCGGCGTGTACATGGGCGCGAGTTTCGGGCGATTGGTCGTGAGCGTCTGGCGCGCCGCACCGAAGTCGAGCAGCACCGGGCTGCCGTCGGTGCGCAGGTAGATGTTCGCCGGCTTGATGTCGAGGTGAAGGAGCTTGTGCGTGTGCACCTCGCGGAGGCCGTTCAGCAGGTGCATGAACACGTGGCGCACGAGCCGCTCCGACATCTGGTCCTGGCGCATCTGGATCTGCTGTTGCAGCGTGCGGCCGCGCTCGTAGCGCATCACCATGTACACCGTCTCGTTCGCGCGGAAGAAGTTCAGCACGCGCACGACGTTCGGGTGATTGATCTTCGCCAGCGCGCGACCTTCCTCGAAAAAGCATTTCATCCCGTAGCGGAACGAGGTCAGGTTCTCGGCGGAGCTCGCGCGCACGATGTCGCCCTCGGTGCGCAGCACGAGCGAGGAAGGCAGGTATTCCTTGATCGCGACCGGCGCGCCGGTCTCGTCGAACGCCCGGTAGACGATCGAGAACCCGCCACGGCTGATCTGCCGGTCGATCCGGTAGTTCAGCAGCTGGTAGCCCCCGGTGAGGGCTTGGTTGGTGACGGCCATGGGCGCGGATGGTAAGGGGAATCCGACAAGAACGCTCGCAATTCGTGTGCCAACGAAACCGGATCGGCTTGCGCCGCCGGGGGATAACGCATACATTCTGGGCAATCCCGACCCTGAAGTATAGTCAGAAAACGTGCATAAAGCTGCGCAAAACAGTCCATGATCCTCAGCATGACCGGCTTCGCGGCAGTTGCCGCGGATCTGCCCGGTGTCTCCGTCGCGGTCGACCTGCGCAGTGTCAATCATCGGTACCTCGACCTTTCGCTCCGGCTGCCCGACGAGCTGCGAGGGTTGGAATCCATGCTGCGGGAGCGCCTTGGGACGGATTTGAAGCGCGGCAAGGTCGAATGCCGGATTTCACTCAATCGCACCTCGCCCGGCGCCGCCACGCTCGCGGTATCCACCGAGCGCGTGGAGCACCTCGCGCAGGCCGCCGCCGACGTGGAGCGGCATGCCCCGGGTGCCGCGCCGCTGTCGATCGCCGAGATCCTTCGTTGGCCCGGGGTGCTCGCGGAGCCCACGGTCGCCCCGGACGCGCTGGCGAAGGTCGTGCAGGGCCTCGTCGACAAGGCGCTCGCGGAGCTCGCGGCGTCGCGAACGCGCGAAGGCGCGAAGCTGGCCGCCGCGCTGGAAGAGCGTTGCGCGGCGATCGAAGTGCAGGTCGCGCGCGTCACTCCGCGCATTCCTTTGCTGCACCGGGCCTATCTCGACAAGCTCGGAGCACGCCTCAAGGAGGCGGGGCTCGACCCCGACCAAGAGAGGCTCAAACAGGAACTCGCGCTCTTTGCGACCAAGATCGACGTCGCCGAGGAAGTGCAGCGCCTCGCGGCACACGTGTCGGAGGTGCGGCGCGTCCTGGCGGTCGGCGGCAGCGCGGGCAAGCGACTCGACTTCCTGATGCAGGAGCTTCATCGCGAAGCGAACACGCTGGGCTCGAAGTCGGTGGACGCCGAGCTGTCGCAGGCGTCGCTCGAGCTCAAGGTCTTGATCGAGCAGATGCGCGAACAGGTTCAGAATGTCGAATAGCGGCGCGAGCGGCTCGCCGGGGCCCCGGGCGCGAAGCGCCGAGGGGGAGCGAGCAAACGCGAGTCGACGCACGCGGCCGACAGCTCGGCGCAGCGAATCGACAGGGCCGCGCGGAGGCCGCGGCGCGAGCTGGGGCGGGAGCCGATGACGACGCCGGATCCTCATACCACCAAAGCACCGCCCGCATCCGGTTGCCTGTTCGTGCTCGCCGCGCCGTCGGGCGGGGGCAAGACGAGCCTCGTCAACGCGCTGCTCGAGCGCGAGACCGGCATCCGGCTTTCGGTTTCCTACACCACGCGGCCCCCCCGCCCCGGCGAAAAGGACGGCGTCCACTACCACTACGTGGACGAGGCGCGCTTCATGGCGCTCAAGGCCGGTGGCGAGTTTCTCGAGCACGCGCACGTGCACGGCAATTGGTACGCGACGTCGGCCACGTGGCTGCGCGCGGAGATCGCGCTGGGGCACGACGTCCTGCTTGAAATAGACTGGCAAGGCGCGGAACAGGTCCGTCGTCTCATTCCCGACGCCGTGCTGATCTTCATCCTTCCGCCCTCGCTTGCCTCGTTGCGCGAGCGGCTCGAAAAACGCGGCCAGGACACGCCGGACGTCATCGCCCGCCGGCTGGATGCGGCGCGCGAAGAGATGCGGCACTTTGGTGACTTTAATTATGTTATTATGAATCAGGACTTTGCGAGAGCTGTCGACGATCTGTCCGCGATCGTCAGGGCAGCTCGCCTGACAGCATCGCGGCAGGGCGTGCGCCACGCTGCCCTGATCCAGCGACTGGTCGAACCCTGAACACCAACCGAGGTTGCCATGGCCCGCATCACGATCGAGGATTGTCTGGACAAGATTCCCAACCGCTTCGAGCTCACGCTTGCGGCAACCAACCGCGCGCGCCAGATCAGCGCCGGCTCGGCCCCGCTCGTCGACGCGGACCGCGACAAACCGACCGTGATCGCGCTGCGCGAAGTCGCGGCCGGCAAGGTCGGCATCGAAATGCTGCTGAAGGCGCAGAGCTGACGGGAACCTGAGGCTGCGAGGCCCCCCGAGCCGGCTGCGATGAAGGGCGTGCTCACCCATGTCGGAAATCGCGGAGTTCACCCGACACCTCGGCAATTACCTGCCGGCGCCTGATATCGCGCTCGTCGAGCGCGCGTTCACGTTCTCGGATTCGGCCCACCGCGGCCAGTTTCGCAAGTCCGGCGAGCCGTACATCACGCATCCGCTCGCCGTCGCGAGCATCCTGTCGCAATGGCGGCTCGACGCGCAGGGGCTCGCCGCCGCGCTCCTCCACGACGTGATGGAGGACACCGCGATCACCAAGGCGGAAATCGAGTCGTCGTTCGGCAAGCCGGTCGCCGACATGGTCGACGGCGTCTCCAAGCTCGACCAGATCGAGTTCACCTCGCGCGAGGACGCGCAGGCCGAGAGCTTCCGCAAGATGCTGCTCGCGATGGCGCAGGACATCCGCGTCATCCTGATCAAGCTCGCCGACCGGCTGCACAACATGCGCACGCTGGACGCGATGGCGCCCGTCCACCGGAAGCGCGTCGCGCGCGAGACGCTCGACATCTACGCGCCAATTGCGAACCGGCTCGGCCTCAACGCCCTCTACCTCGAGCTGCAGGACCTCGCGTTCAAGCACATCAACCCGCTGCGCTACCGCATCCTCGCCAACGCGATCAAGGCGGCGCGCGGCAACCGGCGCGAGGTGATGAACCGGCTGCTCGACGTGATCCGCGACGGATACGCGAAGGCGGGCATCACCGCGGTGGTCACCGGCCGCGAGAAGACCATCTACTCGGTCTACAAGAAGATGCGCGAGAAGCACTACACGTTCTCGCAGGTGTTCGACATCTACGGCGTGCGCGTCCTCGTGCCCGACAAGACCACGTGCTACGGCGCGCTCGGCGTGCTGCACGGCCTCTACAAGCCGATCCCGGGCAAGTTCAAGGATTACATCGCGATCCCGAAGGCCAACGGCTACCAGTCGCTGCACACCACGCTTTTCGGGCCGTTCGGCACGCCGCTCGAGGCGCAGATCCGCACCAACGACATGCACCGGATCGCCGAAGCCGGCGTCGCCGCGCACTGGCTCTACAAATCCGGCGGGGCACTCGATCTCGCGGAGGCTCAGCGCGAGACGCACCGCTGGCTGCAGAGCCTGCTCGAGATCCAGTCGGAGTCGCGCGACTCGAAGGAATTCCTCGAGAACATAAAGGGCGACCTCTTCCCCGAGGAGGTCTACGTGTTCACGCCGAAGGGCAAGATCATGGCGCTGCCGCGCGGCGCCACGGCCGTCGATTTCGCCTACGACGTGCACACCGACATCGGCCACCATTGCGTCGCCGCGCGCATCAACTACGAGCTCCTCCCGCTGCGCACCGAGCTGAAGAACGGCGACCACGTCGAGATCCTGACGTCGCCGACCGCGCGGCCGAACCCGTCGTGGCTGTCGTTCGTCGCGACGGGCAAGGCGCGCTCGCGCATCCGCCATTTCCTGAAGGGATTGCAGCAAAAGGAATCGGCCGCGCTCGGCGAGCGTCTGCTGACGCAAGCGCTCGCCACGCTCAAGGTTGCGCCGGAGTCGATCAGCTGGGACCGCTGGGAGGCGCTGCAGAAGGAATACGGCGCCAAGAGCCAGCTCGACCTCATGGCCGACATCGGGCTGGGCAAGCGCCTCTCGTTCGCCGTGGCGCAGGCGCTGACGCGGGCCCCGGGCAAGGGCGGCGACGAAGCCGTCTCGCAAGCGGGCGCCCTCGGCACGAAGCCGACGGCGCTGACGCTGCGCGGTGTCGAAGGCGTGGCCATCCAGTACGCGCGCTGCTGCCGGCCGATTCCGGGCGACGCGGTGGTCGGCCAATTCCGGAAGAACCAGGGCCTCCTGGTGCACACGCGCGAATGCATCACGCTACGGAAGCAGCGTCCCGACCCCGAGCACCTGGTCGATGTCGAGTGGTCCTCCGATATCAAGGGCGAATTCGACGCGGGTGTCCGGCTGCTCGTCACAGACCGCCGCGGCCTGCTCGCCGACATCGCAACGGCGATCGCCGATGCCGACGCCAACATCGACAATGTCTCGATGGAAAAGCCCGACGGCGCGGGGCTGATCGCGATGTTCTTCAGCGTGCAGGTCAAAGACCGGAGCCAACTCGCGCACGTGATGCGCGCCGTCAAGCGCGTGCCCGAAGTGCGCTGGATCCATCGCGCGAGGACCTAGCGGCGCGAGCGAACGCGAGTAGCGCCGTGAGCGGCGGAGAGGGGCCCCGAGCGCGGAGCGCGCAGGGGATCGGAGCAATCGCGAATCGGCGCTGC
>Ga0209048_10001488_pt1 | contig 24046 bp, 26 predicted proteins | sample FrelakmetCRP12CR_FD_187146 | JGI IMG/M metagenome (GOLD analysis project Ga0209048, IMG submission 187146) | Freshwater lake sediment microbial communities from the University of Notre Dame, USA, for methane emissions studies - CRP12 CR (SPAdes)... | ecosystem: Environmental > Aquatic >... | reverse complement strand
TCAACATCTTCTTTCTTGATCGTCTTTCTTCCGGCATGCTCGGCAAGCTTGTTAGCTTCCTTGGTGAGCGCTGCGATGTATTTCTCGGCCTTGACAACAAGTGCTTCTGCTGCATCGCTGCCTACTCTTTCGGCTCCGTTTTTCTTTGCAATCCTTACAACTGCGGCAATTGGTAAATCAGCCATTTTTCTTACCTCAAAAAGAAAGTCAGTTGGTATATATAAATACTTTTTGGGAAAATCCCTCAATTTATCCAGTTTTACGATTTTGGGGGGCATACTGTCAAGCAAGCGGAAAACGAAGCGCAAAATTTCGCAGAATATTTTTTATTCTCTTTAAATCGCTTAATAATCAAAACAGGCTGCATAAAACGATTTTAAATTATTCCAACAAAGATGCTGCGAGCAATAGCGCATTTGAATAATTTGGTGAGGCGCGCGAAGTATCCACGAAAATTCTGCTGATATTTACCACTGGCGCGCCATGACCCTGGCCCCCTCCCAGAAAGATGAGCGTCCGGAAGATCAGGTTTCCTGAAATCCCGTCAGGAGCAATGATCAGCCCGCAAGTCTCAACCGCATCCTCAATCAGGATTTCGCAGTGTTCAGCTTCACCAAGCCGTGCTACCAGTTCTGCCTCGGCCATGCTGGCATCTACCTGGCTATGCCTGCCAATATCCCCCAGTCTGCCTCCGGAAAGCACACCAACTTTTGGTAAAAGACCGAATTTTTTTGCTATCAGGCGCCCTTTTTTAATCAGTTCAAGTTTTTCAGGAACAGTCCATCCTTCATCAACACCTACCGGTGTAAGCAGGAATTTTTTACCGTTTACTGTTTCTAAAAGGGCGATCCGCTCAAGATGGGTAACCCCCTCTGCTTTTTTTAATGCACGAAGGGCTGTATTTGCCGGAAGCGTCCCCCGCACTGCAGCATCAATCCTGCCAGCCACAAGGTCGTCGATGAGTGCCTGTTCAGGATTTGCGTGTTTAATAATCTGAACAGCGGCATTCTGTACGGTTTTTTTATCAACAACCCCGGACCGGCAGTAACAGACCGTGATAAATTTGCCGCTCACGTGGTTTGCACTATCAATGACTACCTGTGCATCTTTGTCGATCCCGATACCAATGCGTTTTACCGAGACAGACACGCAACGTCCTCATCAGAAAGGTGCATGATCCCATTATCGATAAAATCAAACACCTGCGTTTCCTGACCGTCATATGTGATACGTAGTTCCCGGCTCGTGTTGACGCTCCCGATTTCCCGTGCCGTCATTCCAACACTGGCAAAGAGGCTGTTAAGTTCCGGTAGTTTTTCTTTTTTAGCAGTCAGGATAAAGCCCATGCCCGGGTACATCCGTACCCATTGCTCAAACGTCATATTGTTTGCAGTAAGGTTCGGCTTAGGGATTAATCCCAGGTCGATCTCGGCTCCCTTCCCGCTGACCTCCAGGAGCATTCCCAGAGTGCCGATGAGACCGGGGTTACTGATATCCTTGCCTGCTGTTACCAGGTGACGTTTGCCGATTTCTTCCATGATAGCAATCTGTGCCCGCACTTCGTGTGCGGATTTCATCGTGACCGAGTCCCAGTTAAGCGAACAGGATGGATGGACGCGTCCGGTGAGATCGATTGCGGCAACCACACTGTCTCCGACTTCTGCCGTATGACTGTAGATGATCGAGTCAAGTGCTGCTGAACCAAGGATCGAGACATCGATGACACTGTAAGGAGCATCCGGGTGCAGGTGGCCCCCTACAATCGGGACCCCGAACTGAGCGGAGGCATCATGCATCCCTTTTACCACAAGTTCCTGCACCGTGGATTTCGAAATTGAGAAGATATCGACCATTGCAATGGGATGACCTCCCATTGCAGCAATATCGTGAATATTGACAAGCACCGAACAGTACCCCGCCCAGTACGGGTCTGCCTCCATGAGCCTGCTCCAGATACCATCAGCGGCAAGGAGGAGCGCCTCACCGTTATGCTCGATTACCGCTGCATCCTCGCCGAATGAGGCGACAACATGAGGAGCTTCTATCCGTAATGCCCGGACCATCTCGCCGATGGAATGCTTCCGCCTGACTCCCTCATATTCCCTGACTGTTTTTGCTATCGTCTCTGTGGAGCAGCTGTGGACCACGGTATCACCTCAAAGAATTGGTTAATGAATAGTTCGTCTATCCTAGTTTCATTTCATCAGAGATAATTTATTTGATATACAGTCAACGTGTCTGTATGGACTGGGCAGAAAAGTACCGCCCCGCACGGCTTGAAGAGGTCGTCGGCAACACGACCGCATTACGGCAGATTGCGGAGTGGGCGAGGAACTGGACAAGGAAATCCAAGCCCCTGCTCATCTACGGAAAGCCTGGTATCGGCAAGACGTCCAGTGCCTACGCGCTTGCCCATGATATGGGATGGGAGGTTGTTGAACTCAACGCCAGCGACCAGCGGACCGCGGCAATTATTGATCATATTGCCGGTGTCGGGAGCCTTACGGCGAGTCTCACAGGGTCATCACACAAACTTATCCTCCTGGACGAAGCGGACAATCTTCAGGGCACTTCTGACCGTGGGGGAGCAAAGGCGATTATTGAGTGTATCAAAAAAGCCCTGCAACCGATGATCCTTATTGCCAACGATCTCTACGGGCTCTCACCGGAACTGCGGTACCGCTGCGAACCGGTCCAGTTCAAGGCAATACCTGCACGTTCCATCGGACCACGGCTCAAATATCTCTGTGCTGCTGAAAAGATTACGTGCAGTGACGCCGCTATCCGCTCAATTTCGGAGAGTGCCGGTGGGGATATTCGCTCCGCGGTGAACATGCTCTTTGCCTCGGCCCTTGGCAGGGATCGTCTTGAAGATTTACAGGTTCACACATCACAGAAAGACGAACGGGTCTCAATTTTTGGCCTGATCACTGCCATTTTTCACCAGACTACGGATGAAGACTTAATGCAACTCTCGTATGATGTCGATGATACCCCCGAGACGATCGAGCAGTGGGTGGAAGGTAATGTGCACCTGCTTCCGACACCGTCCGCAGTTACCAGGGGATACCGCCACCTTGCCCGGGCGGACGAGTATCTCGGGTATACCTATCGCAGGCAATACTATACACTCTGGCGGTACGCGATGGCGATAATGTTACTGGGCGTTGCTGATGCTGCGGGTGGAAAAGGCATCCATACACGGATCATGCCACCGGAACGTTGGCAGAAAATGTCAACGGCAAAAAAGCAAAAAGCCATCAGGAATATCACGCTCAACAAGGTTGCCGGCATGATGCACATCCCGCAAAACACCCTCCGGGAAAAATATCTCGATATCCTTTCCTTGCTGGTTGAACACGACCCGGCCGGCTACTCGCGGGACCTGATGTTTGATGCAGATCAGCTCAATTTCTTCCTGCATGACAAGGCGCGCTCTGCTGAGATCATAAAATCCCTTCTTGCTGAAGAAAAGACAGGAGAAAAAGAGCAGCAGAAAAAATCCAAAAAAGAAAAATTGCAAAAACCCGAGCAACGGGAGCTGGAGGAATCCGCCACACCTTCGGAAAATGCCGAAAAACCACCGCTGTCCCGCTCCCAGTCAACGTTGTTCGACGGATTTTAACACCGGGAAAAATAGCGGTGGAGAATAACGCCGCAGTCAATTTTCTCTCCCCCGTTACCATAGGATTCAAAACCCAGGTGATAGACTAAAAGATCGCAGTTGATTATCCGGGCAAGCGCTATCAGGGGAGGGACCATTTCAATCGCAGGGCGGACCGCGTAGATGAGATCTACTCCCCGGTAAAAAGAAATATCCGGTGAGAAAATATCATCGGTCACAAAAATGAGCCATTCTGGAACTGGTACATCCCTGATATCGGTGCAGCGAATGGACATTCCTGCTTCATGGAGAGAACGTACCACCTCCACATTCTTACCTATCCCGACCTCAACAGCATTGGAGTAGTGTTTCACCAGATAGTCGCCGATACACGTCTCAATATGTTTATAGGAGCCCATTCCAACAGAATATAGCGATGCATATCCATATTTTTTGGGATTCTCTCTCACCCCCGGGACTCCAGATGCCCGTAAGCCGCAAGATCTCTTCAATACTCGGCATTCCGGTAACAGTTTCAGAGAACCATGTGCGCATGATGGGATATGTAAACGGGCGCAAACAGATTGATGCACAGGTGTTACTCGACAGCATCCAGGCATACAAGCATCGCCATGGTATGAAAGAACCCCTTCTTTTAGTTATTCAGCAGGACCTTTTTAAAAATGACAGCAGTTTTTTATTCGGGCTCGCCCGCCAGTCTGTCGGTGCAGCAGTGGTCTCGACTGCCCGCCTCAGCAATGAGTATTACGGTCGAGATGGAAATGATGACGACCTCATTGACCGGATAACAAAAGAAGGGGCTCATGAAGTCGGGCACCTACTGGGCCTCACTCATTGCAGTGACCAGGAATGCATTATGTTCAAACCCGATACTCTCGATGAACTGGACCGGAAGAAAAAGATCCTCTGCCAGACGTGCAGGGATCAACTGGCAGAGCACATCAACCCAGAGTAAAACGTTTATGCAGTCAATACATCAGGTTATTATCAACGGATAGAGAAAAAAGCGGAGACTAAAGAAAAGCATGTTCCCACGGGTACTGGTTGCCACAGATTTCTCCCCTTTTGCCGACCGCACTCTGGAGTGTATCGGGGAGATCCCCGGCATGGAAAAAATAGTCCTTATCCATGTACTGAACCAGTCTCCGGTTCCGCCCCGTTCTTCAGTATTTGGCAACGTCTCCGTCCCGCCAGAAAAACAAGCACAAGCGGTGCTGGATGAGACGGGCAGGTATCTCGAAAAGACCACCGGAGTACCGGTAAAAACCATCCTCGTAAACGGTACAGGGGGGGATACGGCTGCATCCATCATCAGGACTGCAAACAATGAGAATATCTCTCTTATTGTCATGGGAGCACGGGGAAAAAGTATATTCCGCGGGATCTTTCTTGGAAGTACTTCGAAAAGTGTTATCCGGAAGGCAGGGATCGACGTCCTTGTTATGCAATTCCGTGGTCTCGAAGGCAAAGACGATAAACCTCTGGAAAAATTCTGTACCAATATCTTTTCCCACGTCCTGTGCCCGGTTGATTTTTCGATCCCCTCCAATAAAACCCTGGAATACGTAAATAGCATGGGATTTATCAGGAAAGTTACCCTGCTCAATGTTATTGGAACACCCGATTCAGAACATGCCCGGCAACAAAAGATCCAGGATGCCGAGCTGCACCTGGCTGAGGCAAATGCAGATATCGCTGCACAGATAAAAAGGACGGCTTCAATTATCCGATCGGGAAATCCGGTCGAAGAAATCTGCCATGCTGCTGATGAGCTGGATGTTTCCCTGATCATGATCGCGAGATATGGGAAATCCGACTATGCAAAAAACATTCCCCTTGGTACCGTCGCTGAGGGGGTAGTATCAAAAGCACATAGACCTCTCTTTGTCCTGAGTCCTCATATCAGCCTCACGGTAATCGTTAAGGAACTTACGAAATATGAGTTCAGGCTGGCAGAAGAGGTGTGGACACTGTATCACCAACAGAAAGCAGATCCTGATACCGACAGGATCTTTGGGGTATTTGTTGAGGGAGAGCTTGCAGCGGTTGCCCGGTGCAGGAGGCATCCTGATGGTCTTGAGGTGGATGGTGTTTTTGTGCCGGATGATTACCGGGACCGCGGGTATGCACGAAAAGCCGTGCAGGAACTCGTCGACAGGTGCGGCAGCGAACCGCTGTTCATGCACTCCACGTTAGACCTGGTAAAATTTTATGAATCGTTTGGTTTTGAACCGATCCCTGAATCTGCATTGCCCAGAAGCATTAAAGAACGGTTCAATTTTGCCGAAGGTGAACTAAAAGGAGCTAACGTCTCGCCCATGAAGCGACCGGGTATGAATATTCCGCACGAAAAAGGATAGTGTTTGACCAGGCTTTTTTAGTATTTTTATTTTGCATGCTTCTTGTCGCGACTGGTTTTTGTTGAGTACATCGACAAACTCTTCATGAACATCACCAGTCAGGTGCCACTACAAAACGGAAATTCCCACATCAAAGATATATCTCCTCATCGCGCCAAATCACCTTTGACAAGGATGCAGTATGGGGCGCCCCTCTGTAATTATTGATCCGACTTGTGCCGAACATGATAATCCGGGCCACCCTGAGTGTAATGCCCGTCTGATCAACGCATGTTCAGGAATACCCGACAATGTTGTCCGTCTCCGATCTGACCCTGCATTACCAGAGGATGTTCAACGTGTCCATGACCCCCGGTACCTTTCAAGGCTTGAACAGCGGTGCTCAGCGACCGGCACGCTTGGCTGGCTGGACCCGGATACTTATATCACGCACCGTTCTTTCGATGCTGCCATGCATGCAGCCGGATCTGCAATTGCTGCCGTCGAGCGATCTCTTAAAGGTGAACACTGTTTTGCCCTTATCCGTCCTCCGGGACATCACGCTGAGTTCGATCGCGCTATGGGATTTTGCCTGATCAATAACGTGGCGGTTGCGGCAAAAAAAGCCCTTGAACATGTTGACTCTGTTGCGATTGTTGACTGGGACGCCCACCATGGGAACGGAACGCAGAATAGTTTTTATGGAACTGACCGGGTGCTTTACTGTTCAGTACACCAGGAACATTTTTTCCCGTACACCGGCACGGTTGACGAAACTGGCGCAGGAGACGGTAAAGGATATACCTTCAATGCACCCCTGCAGGCAGGTTCGGCAATTGCCGATTACCATTGGGTTTTTTCTGAAGTCTTCGTCCCGGTAATCGAGCGTTTCTCTCCTGATGTCATGATTGTTTCTGCCGGGCAGGATATCCTTTATGATGATCCAATCGGCATGATGAATATCCGGCCGCAGGATTTTGAGATCCTGACCCGGATGCTTGCCCGGGCAGCAGGCATCCCGCTTGCAATGGTGCTTGAAGGAGGATACAGCCCATCACATGGGGAGGCAATTCATCATATTTTCAATTCGTTGATGTCTGATGGAAAAGATACTGTTCAGGGCTTGCCATCTGAACGAACACAGACTATTGTATCATGGCTGAAATCAGAACACCATCTTCCCTGATATTTTTACGTTAAAGGCAGGACCTCAATTTCCAAGGTACTGATTTTTTCATAGGTTTTTTTCATCTGGATAATTGGCCAGAGTTCATAAAGGAGGACGGTGATTGGTTCCCACATGGCAGCCCAGCCGATAATCAGGAGTGCATCGGCAAAAAGCTGTGCGACAATATGGTTTTCCAGGGTTGATACATACTGGCGTGCCACGAGGGCTATCGTGAGAAATGATAGTCCGATGAGAAGGGTAATCCTGCCATGCCGGAAATGAGTACGGAATTTCCGGTCTGACACCAGCATCTTGTACTGGAAATGATTATGGATTGCAGCGGGGATCTTCATTGCCCGTTCAGTAGCAGCGATGTCGGGAGGAAGATAAATGAGGATCTTTAGCAGGGTTTTTTTGGGAAAGTCGCTGACAGTATCGACAATATAATGTTCCGCTGCGGAGTCGAGTTCTTTTTCATGGAATGGTGCCGGATCGAATGAATTGAAGAGCTGCATGACTGATGAGAGTTTGATCTCGATCAGGATCTTCCCATGTTCTTTTCTATACAGTGACTCGATATCAGCCATGCTGGTAGTTCCTAACTTTTGATGCACATGCAAAGTCGATAAACTTGTCCTTTCTTTTGGGTGAACTTCAACTTAGTTTATTGGAGATACCATGAATTCTGCTTCAGAATACTGAACAGGTAATACAAAATACCGTAGTTTTAGTCGTGATCTTTTAAGAGATTAATCGCTTCAAGCGCTTCCGTGATAATCTCCTGTCCCCACTCATTTTCCATACGGTAGAGACGGTGGAGAGGAGTGACGGCACGCTGGTCCCCGATCCGGCCAAGCGCCCACGCGGCTTTCAGTCTGACACGGGAATCATCATCCCAGAGTGTTTCGATGAGGGGATCGACTGCCTTCGGATCTCTTAACCGTCCGAGTATTTCTGCAGCCTTCCAGCGGTTACCCTCATCATCATCAGAAAGCATCCGAATGAAATGTGCCAGTCGCTCTTCCTGCCCGATTTCGGATCCACCGCTCTCCTGCACAGAATCAGGGTCACCGTTCCTCAACCTATCATTGATTTGATTCATGCGATTACCAGAATTCCATAGACCTCCTTGAAAAAAGTGTACAGGAAATCCTGGTTATTCTTTATCTTTGACATAGAGGATGCCCTGCGGTTCCTTGTAATCGGATTTGATTACAATGGTGTTTGAAATGCGGTTGAACACCCGCAGTTGCGTGCCTGGCATAGCGAGCCAACCGATCAGGCAGTCAAAGATAAGAATAGGGAAAAAAGATTTCCCTGCACTTTCCACAGCGGCAGTAACGTAATTAATTCTTGTACCATCGCGGTTGACAACCCGCAAATTCATCACCATTTTACCGATGGACTGGCCTCTTCCCTGGTATCCTTCCATAATTGTCCAGTAGAAAAAGAAAATAAATGTCCCTATAGACAAAACGAGAGGATTCAGATGGAAAATATCCCAGTAGGGAAATACATCAAAGAAATTGACAAGAACCCCATGGACAATCTCCAAAAAAAGGATGACGAGAATGATATCAACAATCCATGCCCAGAACCGGGCACTCCACTTGGCAAGGTAAATGGTCTTTTCCGGAACCGGTTTTATGAAGAAAGGTTCCGATGCCATATTTTCTTCAGACATTGCAGAAAAAGTATTGGCATCCTGAATGCATGAAGGTTGCTTTGTTTCTTTGTCCGGCGTTTATCATAAGGGATTTTTCATAGATTCGGGAGTTTCGCTGGGGATTTAAAAGATTATATAAAAATGTAAAGAAATGACCGGGTTTTCCTAAAAATCAGAGTTTGGGGAAGATCACCCGCCTCAGGGCCTCTCCGAGGCACGGCGGGGCAGGGAAGTTTTTCTTATATTTTTCAATCATTGATCCGCCGCGGGGGCGCCCCGTCGGCGTCGTCGTTCATCGTAATAAAAACTATAAAGGTTAGAATTTCTCCAGAATGATTTTTACGGTTCTTTAGAGCGGAACGTCGTTATAATGTTTGAAGTGAGTGAAAAAAACGAAACGTGAAGGATGCTTAGTCACACCGGAGTTTTCCGGCTTTTCCGATATCTTCCAGCTCATGTTCTTCAATGAGTATCGTAACGAGTTCGGATTTGATACCCGTCGTGCTGACAAGCGTTTTTGTAAATTCGCTGACAATCCTTCTTTTCTGCTCTCTTGACAGGCCTTTTCTGGTTTTCAGGATTACAACTGGCATAGGTTAATTCACCGTAGTTCTGGAATATTTTCTTAAAACAAGTATTTAGTATAACGGTATCCGGATTTTTTACGGATTGCGATTATCGCTGCTTATACGCATTCAGGAATCATGAAAAAAAATTAGATTTGGCGGAGTTTTTCTCCAAACCACGGCAGGAGATCCTTTTTTCGTGACATCATGCCCGCGAGACGGACCGGCTGATCACCCATTTCCAGTTTTTTCAGAAGAGAGCTCTCAGCAGCGATGTAAAGGGTACTCCCGTTCTCAACAATACACGTGTACATTCCCAGATAGATATCCACTCCCTGTTGAACACGCAGCCTGCCGAGACCTGAAAGGATCTCATCCTTATGCTCAAGAGCGAAGTCATAAGAAGGTACCATTACCTGTGCGATGATTACTTTCTTTTCGAAGAGATCGTATCGTTTCGTATCCCGGAGAAGCAGGTCTTCGGCAGTGGTGTCACTCAGGTTCATCCCCTTTTCCAGCATCTTTGTCCCGAATGCATGGATGTCAATCCCTGCAATGGGTGCAAGATATTCGATTGCATCATGATCTTCCTGCGTGGTTGTCGACATCTTTAATAAAAGAGTGTCAGACAGGATACCGGCAAGGAGCATACCTGCGATTCCGGGAGGGGGGGTTATACCTGCTTCCCGGTATTTTCCCGTAATGATGGTGGAAGTTGAACCTACCGGATAATTCAAAAACCTGACTGGTTTCAGCGTTGAGATGGCCCCGAGGCGGTGATGATCAATAATCTCGATAATTTCTGCACTATCGATCCCATCAACTGCCTGGGTGAACTCATTGTGATCGACAAGGATGAGGGGATTATGCACATCAGCAAGGAGTGATGTCCTTGTCACAATACCGCGGAGTTTCTCATCTTTTTCTACGATACAGGCAGAACGGAACTTGGAATTAAAAACTACCTGCCTCGCGTGCGCAATGGTATCTGAAAGGGACAGGCAGGGGACATCGGTCTCCATAACTATGCTGGCGGGGAGCGATAGGTTGATGGTCATCCCGACGCCAAATGCATCGAGATCGGTTGTAAGGAGTGAAACTTTTCCTGACTGTGCCTTGCGGATTACTTCGTTTCCGAGTGGCGCTTTATCTGCTACGATTATAGCTGCAATGCCGGATCCGATAAGTGCAAGTTGCAGGGGTTCATTATCGCCGACTACAGCAATATCTTTGGATGTCAGTTTCTTTTTTGCAATATCAGGAGTATCAATCGCGATAACAACCCTGCCTTCGAGGGTACCTGTTGCCCTTACTACAACGCGGGCTGAGAGGATGCGGGCAAGAGTGTCAAGTGATAGCGGTTTGATTGCCAGTTCACCAATTTTCAGCCGTTTAACATATGCATGGGCCAGTCCATGTTCTCCCACAACACCGATGAGTTTTCCCTTGTCATCCGTAACCGGCACGTTCCGGATCTCGTGGGTCTCCATCAGTGCGGCAACATCAGCAATGGGAACGTCCTGGGTAACGCTGATTCGCGCAATTTTGATATCGGCAATACGGGGTTCCACGCTCTCGATGAATGCCGGTGGCTTCATACCGAACGTCTCAAGTGCAAAACAGGTCTCAGCATTCAGTTCCCCGCAACGGGCTGCAACGTACCTGCCGGGCTCGGTATGATTTTTAAATGCCGCGTACGCGATCACGCTCGCGATGCAGTCAGTATCCGGTTGCCGGTGACCGATAATTAAAATCTTATCCAGGACTATTCCCCTCCCTGATCTATTCCTGCTCTAGTATTGCAGGGTGGTGATTATTTAATGTCTTGGCAGACCGCAAAGGATCCGCCATTGTCGGTTCACTTTCATGCCCCGAAATATATATCTATAAATGAAGGCGCCGATGTGTACCACACAACAGCATGAAAAACATTATCATCAAAGGCGCACGCCAGCATAACCTGAAAAATATCAATGTCGAGATCCCGCGTGATAAGCTCGTGGTCATCACCGGAGTTTCAGGCTCCGGTAAATCCACATTGGCATTCGATACGCTCTACGCAGAAGGCCAGCGACGCTACGTGGAATCGCTCTCCACGTACGCCCGCCAGTTCCTCGGTGTAATGCACAAGCCCGATGTTGATAGCATCGAAGGTCTCTCTCCTGCAATATCGATTGAACAGAAAACCACCTCAAAAAATCCCCGCAGTACCGTGGGTACTACCACGGAGATCTACGATTACCTGCGTCTGCTCTTCGCCCGCATCGGCATACCTTATTGCCCGACGCACAATATACCCATTGCCTCCCAGACACCGGACCGGATTGCAGACCAGATAAGTGCAGAACATCCCGGTATGGTCACGATCCTCTCACCAGTTGTCCGCCAGAAAAAAGGCACCTACCTGCAGCTCCTCCGTGACCTTAACAAGGAAGGATACGCACGTGTGCGGGTGAATAAAAAGATCATCCGAACCGATGAGGAGGTCAGTCTCGACCGGTACAAAAAGCAGGACATTGAGATCGTGATCGACCGCTTGGAAACCTCTGACAGATCACGACTGACAGAAGCGGTGGAAAACTCCCTGAAAAAGTCAGAAGGGCTGGTGTATGTTGTTGACGAGCTGGAGAATGAATCGACCTACTCTTCACTGATGGCCTGCCCGGTCTGCGGCATTGCCTTTGAGGAACTCCAGCCGAGAATGTTCTCGTTCAACAGCCCGTTTGGAGCCTGCGAAGAATGTCACGGCCTCGGGGTAAAGATGGAATTTGACCCGGACCTGATCATCCCGGATAAGAACCGATGTATTGCAGACGGGGCCGTTGCCCCGTATCGCAACCCGATGGATGGGTTCCGCGGGCAGTATCTCGCAACGGTTGCAAAACACTTCGGGTTTGATGTTCTCACGCCGATAAAGGACCTTACCGAAGCGCAGTACAACGCGTTGATGTTCGGTTCTTCTGTGCGGATGAAGTTCTCGATGAGCATGAAAAACGGGGATGCCCACTGGTCACATACCGGTGAATGGGAAGGACTCCTCCCCCAGACGGTTCGTCTCTATTCACAGACCCAGTCAGATTACCGCAAGCGCGAACTGGAGGGATACATGCGGGTCTCTGACTGCCCGGCATGCAAAGGCAGGCGGTTAAAAGATAAGGTGCTTGCCGTAAGGATTAGCGGAAAATCGATCATTGATGTTACGGACCTTTCGGTTAGTGACAGTGTTGCATTCTTTGCCGGCATCTCTCTCTCAGAAAGAGAAACCGGGATCGCAAAACAAATAATAAAAGAGATCCGTTCCCGTCTTGAATTTTTGGAAAAAGTCGGGCTGGGGTATCTCACGCTCTCGCGGAATGCCGGAACACTCTCGGGTGGAGAAGCCCAGAGAATACGTCTCGCAACCCAGATCGGTTCGAACCTGATGGGGGTGCTCTATGTGCTCGACGAACCATCCATAGGACTGCACCAGAGGGATAACCGCAAACTCATCGGCACGCTGCGAACGCTCCGTGATCTCGGAAACACGCTGATTGTCGTGGAGCACGATGAAGATATGATCCGCTCGGCTGATCATGTGATTGACATGGGACCTGGCGCCGGGCTCCATGGCGGTGCAATTGTTGCTGAAGGGACACCTGCCCAGATTGAAAAGAACAAAAAATCCTTAACCGGGCAGTACCTTACCGGGGAAAAGCAGATTGAAATACCGGCAAAACGCCGGGCATCAGGTAAATACCTCACGGTGAAAGGGTGCAAGGAGAACAATCTCAAGAATATCACCGTGAAGTTCCCGCTTGGAGTCCTCACGGTAATTACCGGGGTCTCGGGCAGCGGGAAATCAACGCTTGTCTACGAAACGCTCTACAAGGGTATGATGCAGATTCTCCACCAGTCGAGGGATCAGGCTGGCAGGCACGAGGGGATTATCTTTGATGCCGAGATTGACAAGGTAATCGTGATTGACCAGTCCCCGATAGGAAAGACACCCCGGAGCAACCCGGCGACGTATACAAAGGTTTTTGACGAGATCCGTGCCGTATTTGCCGAAACCAAAGAGGCAAAGTTGCGGGGTTTTAAACCAGGCAGGTTCTCGTTTAACATCCGTGGCGGGAGGTGCGAGGCGTGCGAGGGAGACGGGCTGATCCGGATCGAGATGAACTTCCTGCCGGATGTCTATATCGAATGCGAGGAGTGCAAGGGAAAACGCTACAACCGCGAAACCCTCGAGGTGAAATACAAGGGCAAGTCAATTGCTGATGTGCTGGACATGAGTGTAGAAGAAGCCATGAAAGTATTCGAGAACATCCCGTCAATCAGGAGTAAGCTCGATACACTCTGCCGGGTTGGTCTTGATTATATAAAACTCGGGCAGAGTTCTACCACCCTATCCGGTGGTGAAGCCCAGCGGATTAAACTGACGAGAGAACTTGCCAAGCGGGCAACGGGAAAAACGCTGTACCTGCTGGACGAGCCGACAACCGGGCTCCACTTTGATGATACAAAAAAACTGATCAAGGTGCTTGACGATCTGGTAGCAAAGGGCAACACGGTCATTGTAATTGAACATAACCTCGATGTAATTAAATCGGCAGATTATCTTATTGATATTGGTCCTGACGGCGGGGATGCCGGTGGCGAAGTGGTGGCAAAGGGTACCCCGGAAAAAGTTGCAGCAACAAAAGGGAGTTATACGGGACAGTTCCTGAAACAGATGCTTGAACGGAGATAAAAAATCACTCCGCTGCATCCCGGTCGCTAAACCATTGTTCCGGTCAGTTTTTCCCGTAGATCTTTCAATGTCGGATCGATCTGGATTGCCTGTCCATAGCGTTCATCTGCCTCTTCCTGCTGGCCAAGCTCGGCAAGGCAATTGCTCATTTCAAAGAGTGCCTTTGAATAGCGCGGAGCTAGTACCGTTGTCTGCCTGAGGTATTTGAGTGCAGTCTCGGTCTTACCCATTGAGTAGACTTCCATTGCTTTTTTGAAGAGGTACTGCGCCTCTATCGGAACTCCTTTTGTGTAGGTATACGTCCATCCCATTCAAGACCACCCCGATGACATTCTCCTGCTACAACTCTCCCAAAAAAACTGGTAATATTTCATCTATTTTATAATTATAAAAAAATATGCAAAGCAGGTTTGCTCTGCAATCTGCAATGCAAAGATTCCGGAGGGGTGAAAAAAGGGATCGAATCCATGGAAGTTGAGTATTCAGAGGATAACCCCGATCATGAAAAATACCCTTTCAACCATGGTAGTGTTCATGGGAAAAGAGATTATGTATCATAGTAAAAAATCCTGTTACCGCATCCCCATCCATTATGACCCGGAACTCTGACTTAGGAACACAAATGATCAATCCATCAACCCTCCCGGGCAATCCCGGCTGTTACCTGTTCTCCGATGAAAACGGAACGATCATCTATGTCGGGAAGGCAAAAAACCTAAAAAAGAGGGTAACTTCGTATTTCCAGAAAACGGACCAGGATCAAAAGACCCGGAACCTGGTTGCACGTATAGCTTCTGTCAGTGTCTTGGTGACCGATACGGAGACCGAGGCGTTGCTTCTTGAAAACAACCTGATCAAAAAGCACCAGCCGAAATACAACATAGATCTCAAGGACGCAAAACGATTTGCGTATATTGAACTCACCCGGGATCCGTTTCCCCGGATCGGGTTTGCCCGCCGGACAAGTGCCGGGGATGCAACATATTTTGGTCCGTTTGTCTCTGCATCGGAGCGTGACGCTGTGCTCAGGGTGATAAAAAGAGTCTTTACCCTGCGGTCGTGTAAAAAAATGCCAAAACGGGCCTGCCTGCGGCACCACATGAAGTCATGCAGTGCTCCCTGCATAGGGTTGATCAACCAGGAAGATTACCATAAGCAGGTTGAACGGGTAACGGCGCTGCTGAAAGGGAAGAGCGGGGAACTGCTCGCAACGCTGCGATCGGAGATGGCAGGACGTTCGGCTGCACAGGATTACGAAGGGGCGCTCATTCTCAGAAACCAGATTGCTGCTATCGAACACCTTTCCGAACGCCAGCATGTCGAACGCCCAAAAGAGACCGATCAGGATGTCATTGCGTATACAATTGTTGATGACACGGTATACCTGATGGTATTTTCTGTCGAGAAGGGGTTGCTTTCAGGAAAACAGGAATACTCGTTTGACAATCATGAAGATTTCTTTGAGGAATTTCTTGTGCAGTATTATGCTGACCGAAAACCTCCGGCAGAATTAATCCTCCCTCATGAGGTTGATGAGGCACTATCGGGGTATCTTGCCGAACAAAAAGGCAGGAATGTCCAGGTGATCGTGCCAAAGATCGGTGAAAAGAAAAAGATGCTTGAGCTTGTTGAGAAAAACATCGAGCATTCCTTTTTGAAAAACGACCTGAAAGTAAAAGACCTGCAGGCAACACTTGACCTCCCCGATCCCCCGGAAGTGATCGAATGCTTTGACATATCGCATCTTTCGGGAACATCCATGGTCGGGTCTATGGTGCAGTTTCGCAGTGGCATTCCTGACAAGAAGAACTACCGGAGGTTTAAGATCAAGACGATTGAAGGTGTTGATGATGTTGCCTCGATAGCAGAAGTCGTGAAACGGCGGTACCACCGGCTCATCGAAGAGAACACGGATCTTCCTGACCTGATCATTCTTGATGGGGGGAAAGGTCAGTTGTCCGCAGCACAGGAGGTATTGCAGGGTCTCGACCTTGGGATCCCGTTGATAGCGATTGCCAAAAAGGACGAGGACGTGTATTTACCTGGCGAGATGCTCCCGCGACGGCTCGATCCCAAAGGTATGGCACTGCGGTATATCCAGGAAATCCGCAACGAGGCGCACCGTTTTGCTATTGCATATCACAAACTGCTGCGGGGCAAAAAGATGACCGGCGACCGTTCCCGATCCGGCCGGAGCAGGTAAATCTCTCTTTTTATGGTTCTCCGTTTTTGCCTTTGTTAAAACCTACCTAGGAAAATAAATCGTTCTTGGGGGCTCTTTTACCCAAGGTGCCCGGGTATCCCCCCTATTGCAATAATTCTTGGTAACGTTGAAAAAGTATTTAAAAAAAAGGGGGTCAAGGGGATGCTCCCCTTGGACTGCCTCACACTGAGGGCGAGAGGGGGTAACTCTCATTACCGCTTCAGAGAATTACCGGAAGACTAAAAAAAAAAGAAGGGGTCGTCAGAGCTGATTTTTAAAACCTGGTACCCCACCAAATAATTATCATGTTCTTCTTTGATATCCGGAACTATGACGCGAAATAATTCCTTTCTTGTATTTGCTCTCCTGGTTACTGCAGGAGTTATGGTTCTGGTGAGTGGGTGCACTTCTGCCGGTAACCAGCCAGGTGTGAACGTTTCACCGACAGCAACGTTCCCACCGACCACCGTAGTTTCTCCTGTAATGACAACGTTTCCTGTTCCCGCACAGAGCTGTACGGTTGATGACGATTGTGTTCCTGCTCAATGCTGCCATCCCTCAAGTTGTATCAACAAGGCAGAAAAGAGGGTGTGTAACGTGATGTGCACGATGAGCTGCGAAGGGCCGATTGATTGCGGGGCCGGCCGCTGCGGGTGCGTGGTCGGGAGTTGCGGTGTAATTCCATCGACGTCACCAAAGTGACCCCGCTAACCTCCGCATTGATCAACAGGGTTTTCCTGAAACCTTTATCAGCAATGAATGTGACGACTGTACATGGCACTATCAGCTTGGATCACGCTTCCAATGATCATGATTGCCGGAAGCATCCTGTTCCTTTGCCTTATCGGCACTGCGATTCTTGGGTCTATGATCATGAAAGGAAAAGGCAACATACCGCTTTCGTGGCATATCAACCTTGCCCGGCTGACCGTTGTTGTGGTATTCCTCCATGGATTTTTTGCCATGGCATGGTTCTTCGGGTGGTAAGAATTGTGTATCAGGTTTTTTGCGGAGGCTTGATTCCTTGAAAATGGTTTTGCCGGTGTGTATGCTGGTTATTACCCTGGTGTTCTTAGCAGGGTGCACCGGTACACCGGCAGTCCGGGATTACACGGAGGGAGCACTCCACAACCATTTTGAATATAACGAGGGATGGTCAATGGGGCCGGGGTGCTATGGAAGGGTCACCGGGTATGTCTACAATACGGGAAGTACACCAGTTGATGCCGTGCTTTTGACGTTCAATCTGGTGAATACCGGCACCGGAACGATTCGGGATTCACGGTCTGTCTATGTTGGATCTATTGGGCCGGGTAATACAGTCAATTACGAAACGGTTCTTGACGGTGAATGCACGCAGCAGTACCGTGTGGATTCCAGTTTCTGGAAATAATGTTATTTATTTTCTCAATGGTATCTCCAGTTTTCAAATGTAATTTAGTTTAGTTTTTTCAAATGAGTGAAAATTTGAATTTGTAATAACCCTGAGCTGCCGGATTGCAACGAATTCCTTATAGAGCAAAAGAAGCACCAGTACTACTAAGCAATCGTATATGAAAATATCCTGATACTTTGGATAACATTGAAGAGGATTAACAATGCGGAAATTAATAAACCCGTTATTCAGGAATGTTATTTATGCCGGTATCCTGATCACCCTTTCCCTGCTTGTCATGAGTGCAGGATGTGTTGACTCATCGCAGAAAAACTCCCCACCGGCAAGTACTACCCAAACGCCAGCGTCAACATGTTCTGCAGAAGCAAATGTCTGCCCGGTTGATCTTCCCGTGTTCCTGACGATTGATGCATCACCACAGGTCTATTCTCCAATCATGTCTTCAACGGTCGGTATAGGGCTTACACCAAACGTTTCCGGACTAAAAACTACCGGGACAGAGTATGAGTGGACCGCAAGCTATGGGCATTTCTTAGATTGGAGTTCCCCGAACTACACGGTCAACACACTTTCTGAACCCTTAGTCAACCACGGGGAAAAAATTTACTGGTCGTTCACTCAGGCTCCGGATTCCCCTCAGAGGCCGGTCATTATCACGGTTACTGCCCGGGATATCACGTCTAAAAAACCACTCGCAAGTTCCCGCCTTACTCTTGGGTGGAAAAACAACATGACGGTCGCCGTGGAAAAAATTGAGTGACCCGGACGAGGTTTGCAGCCCGTCCACACTTTATTGTTCACCTTTTTATGATAATAGAATCTCCTTCGATCGTTACCGGATAAATTCTGAGTGAACGGGGTGGCTTTTGTTTCTTTGCCACGGTTAATATGGTACCGGAAAGGTCAGTCCACCGCATTACCCTGCCACTGGAGATATCAAATTGTGAATGATGAAGGGGGCAGGTCAGGACATTTCCGTTCAGGCTGCCCAGCGAAAGATCCCCGCCAAGGTGCGGACAGTACGCATCCGTGCAGTAATACACATCCTTAATCCGGGCAAGTAAAAACTCATGCCCTTCAACCATGATCTTTTTCATGGTGCCGGGTTTTACATCAGTTACCGTTGCAACCGGCAGGAATGCACTCACGTCTTCATCCCTTCTTCGGATAAAAATTATTTATCGTCATGTTGGATTTGGGGTTTCTTCTATTAAAATAAGATATTCAATGTTGAAGGTGGAAATTACAACTCAAAGTCTTGGCCTGTGTGATGAAAAAAAGATTCAGGACAGCTGGTGTTTTTACATTGAAATGAACAAAGTCATCTGTAGCAAATAGAAATAGTACCGCAATAATTATCGAAATATTTGAAACAGGGAGTACCGAATGAGAATTCTTCAGGGACATACCCTGATTATGGTATGTTGCGCAGTCCTCGTGGTGGCATGGGCTATCTATCCGGTGACTGGTGCCGTATGTGATGGACCGCCCAACAGCCAGTCATTTATCCTGTTTACGGGAGGGTGTGACCGCTCATCATCAGGTCTGCCCTGTACACAGGGGTTCCTGTTCCCGGCACAACCCTCGCCCGGTGGCGATTATCCTACCCAGTATTTCCTGGACTTCGGGGATGGTTCCCCACCGTACTATGGTACGGTTGATGCGGTTACACATGAGTATACAACCCCGGAAAGGTTTACCCTGAAATATATGGCAGGCACGCAATGCGATCTATGGCGGGAGTCAGTCTATGTGCTGACTATCGCTGCCCCGGAAAAGGGTATACCGGTCGTCCCTGTATGTCCGCCGTCTCATCCTCAGGCAGAATTCATCGGCACACCCACCTCCGGTTTTGCCCCGCAGGCTGTCCAGTTTACCAGCACATCTTCTGGTTCCGATGCCTACTTCTGGAGATTTGGTGATGGGGGGATATCCCCGGCACGGGATCCAAAACATACCTACACAAAAGCGGGGATCTATACCGTGTCCCTTGAAGCACGGGATTCATGCACAGGAACAGTGAGCCATGCGGAAAAACTTAGTTATGTCATCGTAACAACTACGTTACAAACCCTGTCGGTCTCATCCTCTCCCCCGGGTGCAATGGTGTTTATCGATAATGTAGCAAAAGGAATTACTCCTGTTACCCTGACGGACACAGCGATCGGTTCACACCAGCTCCTTTTGACAAAGGCCGGTTTTGATGATTACACCCGGAGCGTTCTTATTGAACCCTCGACTCCGGTGACGGTTGGTGCAACTCTGATCAAAAGTCTCCCGGAATCAACAAATCCGTTATCAACCACTGGGTTCATTGCTATCACCTCATCACCTGCGGGAGCAACGGTGGTTGTTGATGGTATCCACCGGGGTACAACACCGGTTATTCTTACTGAAATTCCTACCGGCAATCACCTTGTCACCCTCTCGTTCAAAGGATATGATGACTGGAACCATACGATTTCTGTTGGATCCGGGCAGATGGCGGCGATCAATGCCGAACTGGAAGCAACAAAAGAGATCACGGGATCGCTTGCAGTAATCACCGATCCTCAAGGTGCCGATGTCTCTGTCGATGGTAATTTCAAAGGAGTGAGCCCGGTAACCATCCAGGGACTTTCTGCTGGTATGCACACGGTTTTGCTGACCCTGCAGGATTATTCAGATAATTCAACCACGATTACTATTACTGCCGGGCAGACCCGGAAATATACCGCCGGGTTGCAGAAGGTGTATAAGCCATCCGTGTCCGACTTGCTGCTTGCGGGGGGTGCGATGGTATTGATTGCGCTCGTTGCCCTGGTTGTCATGTTCAGGAAGGACAGGAAATCGAAATAATTTTGTGCATATTCCTGATGTGAACTCCCCAGATTTTGCGATCAAACAGATCTCGAATTATATAAAAAAAACAGAGAATGAGCCTGGTCAATCCCCTTTGTATTGGCCTTGATTACACGGGATCAAGAATATTTTCTGCCCTGATGGTTTTTGGCGCTACTCGACGGATGGCAATTGAAGTTCCCCCGGCAGGAATCAGCTGGATGGTAATCAGCTGGGTGGGCACGATCGGTGCTTTCGGGTTGACACGAATGACGAACTGCTCTCCCGGCTCAAGCAGGTTATTAGGACCTCCTGTCTCGTTTTCCACACGAATGATGCTCCAGTAACCTTGTGGGGGTTCCCCCCAGAATCCAGTAACCGGCTGGATGGTTTCTGTCCTGACCACATCAGAGTACATGACACGCATTTTTTCCATGTTGATCGGCTTGCTAATATCGGACAAGCCGACCGTGACGGTGATCGTATCGATTATACCACCTGGTGCACCCTGCCCTATTACCTCCCCCATACTCCGGAGGATCTGGGGTGGGTTTGAAGTGACGCCAGGGATCGGCAGGGTACTCATTGTTGGCACTGGTGGGGTATCTGTACTGGTAGTAAAGCAACCAGCAGTAAGAATGGAGAGGACAATGATGAAGATCACGGGGAAAGCGAACCATTCAGCCATGTCAGGAATCCCACAATAAGTAGTTGGGAACAACGTGTGTCTGTCAACTAGAAAAACACTTGGGTCATGGATATAACTGACACTAATGCCAGGATTTTTCCGGGGATTTCTCCTGGTAGAGGAGTACCAGAATACTTTTTGATAAGGAAGATTACGGTCACCATTCTTTGACTCTAAAAAACGTATTTTTTAAGTATCTATCCCATGCGTATCCTTGTTAGTGCAATCCCTGCAAAATCCCGATGATCTCTTCAATATCCGGCACAGAATGTACCGGGTAAATCTTAACAAAGACTACCTTCTGGTTCTCGTTTATAATTACATTTGCCCTTTCTGAAAATCCGTTATGGTCCCGGAAGATCCCAAACTTCCGGGCCACTTCTCCCTGAGGCCAGAAATCGCAGAGGAGTGGTGTTTCCTTTATTGTCAGGTTAGATGCCCATGCCCGCTTGCAGGGAACGGAATCAACGCTGATGCCTACGGGGACACAGTTAAGCGATGCAAGCACCTCTCGTTTATCCTCAAGCGATTTCATCTGGGCTGCACAGTATTCAGTCCATGCAAGTGGATGAAATGAAAGCAGAGTGCGCTTACCGCTCTGTTCAAAGAGATCAAAAGTTTTGTCGTTCTGGTCCTTGAGAGAAAAATTTTTTGCCGAATCTCCTGGTTGTACCATTCGTGACTGTCTCATGAAATCACCCCACATATTCCTTCTGATTCTGCAGTACAATCAATCTTCGGTATACCCGATATAAAAATCCGCCGGAATCGCCGGGTTTCCTCGAAGCATCCCTCAAAACCAAGGATAAGCGTGAATATAAAGGGATCTTTTCTCTTTGAAAAAGGCCTTAGTGGGAAAAATCACTTCTTGTGATATTCCTTTTTGCCGGTAAATACGACAAACTGGCGATTCTTGTACACTATATCGATGTTGGTAAAATCGCATTCCTGCATCCAGCCAAGCTGCACCGAGAGTTTCTCGTTCTTATCAAACGTGTCCCGCCGGTATAAGACCTGTTTTTTCTCTTCTGCAGAAAGCGGGCAGGGCTCCAGAAATTCATCCCAGTACGCCACATAACGCCGGTTAATGGCAGGTGTCTCACCCAGAACCTGGTCGGCATTCACAAAAATCCCCCCGGGATGTAAAGCTTCAAAGATCTTCTGATACAGCCGGTGTTTTGCAGCCTGTTCAAGGTGGTGTATGGAGAGAGCTGAACAGATCAGGTCGTAGTGGCCGGCAAAATCAACGCTGCTGTAATCGCCGGTAATGTACCGCATGTCTTTCCTGTTTGTAAACCGCTCCTTTGCAATCCCGAGCATCTGTTCTGAAAGATCCACAAGAGTCAACGTGGCATCAGGATATTTCCGCAGGATAAGTGCTGACAGGAGTCCGGTTCCAGCACCGATGTCAAGGATTGCCGGATGGGAATGTGTGCATTCGGCAGCCCACACTGCCGCGCTGTAATAGTCTTCCATTTCCGGAATGATCCATCTGCGCTGTGCATCGTACCGTGATGCCATCTCATCAAATGCTTTTTTGATCTGCTCCATGGAACGTTCACGCTGTCCTATCCGAGATTGTCGTGGAAATGTAATCAAACCGGCAGATTCAGGTTTTTTAAGACACTCTCTGCCACGGTTTGCCCGGCAAACACCTGTTCATCACCCTCCATTTTTAAAAAAAGAGTCAGGATAACCAATTTAATCGTGCAATCTGGAAGAGATATAGTACCTTTTCGTATCCAGACAAATGACCAACCAGTTGGTTTACAAAATTGCATATAAACACAAATTACGACAATCGGTGCTTTATAAATCACCTCTCCAGTGGAAGAAAAGGGGTATAAAAGCATTATGAATTTGTCTGATCAGGTAAATATTCATTATTTTTTTATAAAATTCCAAAAGCGTTATGAAAATGGCAGAAATTATCTGCCCGAAAAATGCCCGGTTTTTTAAAAAGCGATGGTTGAAAGAATCACGATCCTGTCGGGCAAGAACCGTTATCCACGGTATTTCAGCTTTTCAATAAGGGCTGATACCCGCTCTCGTGCAGCCGTTGAAGCCTCTCTATCCAGTTCGATACTGATTACGATAATGTCTCCTTCACGACATCCAGCAGGAAGAAGTGAGAGCGGGAGGGAAAACCGCACAGATTCGTCATCCTGGGCGATCATCACTGCGAGTGGGCTTTCGATACGGTCAATAGTTGCTCTCATGGTTTCCTGCCATCATTATTTCTGGTCAATGATAGTCCCGCTCCCGTCTTTAATCGTTGCCACATCACCGCTATTGTTCCAGATCGGGGTATCCCGTCCCATAAAAAGGGCGGTGTCATTCATTTTCCCACTTCCCGTATAGATGGTTACGGAGGATTTGGGCATCAGGACGAATGCAGGGAACACATATGGGTGCAAGCCTGTCTGATCAGACAATGTCCAACCGGCAAGGAGCACCAACCCGTCACCACGGTTCGTGAGACGCGCCCATTCGTTGTTCAGGTTCTGCCGGTCATCACCCGGCGCATCGAATTGCACGGCACTGATATAGATGGATGAGGCGTTGCCAATCTGGGGGAAGGTAAGATTGAACGGGGTGGCAGGCTGAGTAAACGAAGGGTTTGGAACGGTAATATCTGCCCGGATGGAAGGGATGGTAATGTTCTGGGAGGTGGTGGTTTTTACTGTTGAAATAGTTCCGCCCCGGGGGGCAGGGACAACCCAGATCCCCTTGTCTGTCGATTCAGTCTTTACCGAATATGATATCCCGTCACTCCGGATTACTATCGTACCATCAAGGTCTGTCCGGTATACCGTCACACCATATCTTTTAAGGATATCCAGCGT
>Ga0209048_10001487_pt1 | contig 24052 bp, 22 predicted proteins | sample FrelakmetCRP12CR_FD_187146 | JGI IMG/M metagenome (GOLD analysis project Ga0209048, IMG submission 187146) | Freshwater lake sediment microbial communities from the University of Notre Dame, USA, for methane emissions studies - CRP12 CR (SPAdes)... | ecosystem: Environmental > Aquatic >... | reverse complement strand
AGCGCCTTTTCGCGCCTGCCGTCGGCGGTCTGCGGTGTTTCGCGAATTCGCCCGGCGAGCGAATTCATTTCTTCAAAATCCGTAGATTCTTTGTCCCCAGCCATGCCCTCAGCCTGCTGGCTCCTGTGGGCACGTCAAGCTCTTTCGTGCGGGCTCGTCGGTAGCACAAGCGCAACGCGAAGACCTGGCTCATGATCCTCAAGTCGGAGTTCACCACCATGCAGATGCGCGACCGCAGATGCGAGCGAAAGACCTAGGCCCGCCCCTGGCCGCGAACGGCTGGCTTCGAGCCGGGTGAAACGTTCTACAACGCGAGCACGATCCTCGAGCGGAATGCCAACCCCGCGATCCGCCACCGAAAGCACCACGCGTCCGTCTTCCCGGCTGGTCGCAATGCAAATTTCACCATTCGTAGCTGATGATGTCGGCATTCCATGTTTGATCGCATTGTCGACAAGATTGGCCAGCGCCTGACTCACCAGCTCACGGCTACCGTGGATCGGCATCGGACCATGGGTATCAACCTTCAGATGCAACCCTTTTTCCTCGGCGAGCGGTTCGTAAAGCTCGGTCACACTTTCAGCAACATCGGTGGCATCGAAATCCGTCATACCCTTGCGGGCTTCCCCTGCTTCCGCACGCGCGATCATGAGGAGCGCATCGAAAGTGCGGATCAAATTATCGGATTCATCGATGGTCAACTCCAAGGCAGCGCGATAGTCGCCCTCAGTCTTCGCGTTTCGCAGCGCTTCCTCGGCACGATTACGAAGTCTCGTGAGCGGGGTCTTGAGATCATGCGCAATGTTATCGGAAACCTGTTTCACGCCTGCCATGAGCGCTTCAATTCGCTCGAGCATGGCATTGAGACTGTTCGCCAACCGATCAAATTCGTCGCCAGAGCCGGTTATAGCAAGCCGACCGCTCAGATCGCCCGCCATAATGCGCTCGTTGGTGGCGGTCATCGAATCAATGCGTTTTAGCACGCGGCGTGCGACGAAGATTCCACCAGCCACGCCCATGACCACGATCAGCACAAAAGCAACTCTTGCCGGTTGCACAAGAATTTGACGCAGTCGGTCACGCTCCTCGAAATCACGGCCGACCAGCAAACGAAAACCTCCCGAAAGGAAAGATACGCGCACGAGAGCACGTGCCGGGCCCGCGCTCGAGCCTTCTTCCGAGCGCCGATATGAAATTTCTGACCAGCCTTCGTTTTCAAGAACGCTGCTTGGCGTGTCTGTCAAATTACCCGCAAGCGTGTCGCCAGAGTAGGTCGTGACTAGGTACAGATTTGAACCAGGCTGATTGGCGAGGCGGTCCACAGCATCAACCAAGCGGCGAATTCCACCGGTCCGAAACTGTTGAACTAGATTGCGGACATCGGCATCGACAGTTTCAGTAATTTGAGAAACGACGAGCTGTTGAGTATGACGGCCGAGATAAAGAATTACACCGGCTGCGAATAATGCAAAAATAACCAGATACGCAGCGACAATTTTGAACGCCGTCGTACGGAGCAGCTTAGCGAGCGCCGTCACGAATCATGTATCCGGTGCCGCGCACAGTGTGCAGAAGCGGCTTGTCGTATCCCTTATCGATCTTGCTGCGCAGACGCGAAACATGCACATCAATCACATTGGTCTGCGGATCAAAATGATAGTCCCAGACATTTTCGAGAAGCATGGTACGCGTCACGACCTGCCCTGCATGACGCATCAGATATTCCAACAACCGGAATTCGCGCGGTTGCAGCGGAATCTCTTTTCCTGATCGAACAACGCGATGAGCAAGGCGATCGAGTTCTAGTTCGCCTACGCGATAGACAGTGTCGGCCGCTTGCGGCGCAACGCGTCGCGCAAGCGCTTCGACACGCGCCAGTAGCTCCGAGAAGGCATACGGTTTTGCAAGATAGTCGTCGCCGCCGGCGCGCAAGCCGGTCACTCGATCGTCGACCTGACCTAGCGCGGAGAGGATTAGCACGGGCGTTGTCACGCCGCGTTTGCGGATTTCAGAAATCACCGAAAGGCCGTCGCGTTTTGGCAACATGCGATCGATGATGAAAACATCAAATTCGCCATCGAGTGCCAACGCAAGCCCCTCCTCACCATCGTTTGCGACTTCGCAAACATGGCCAGCCTCGCGAAATGCCTTGCGCAGATAACCGGCAGCGTCGCGGTCGTCTTCGACAACAAGCAGGCGCATGGCGTTAGCTGTCTCCACAAAGGAATCGGTTTTGACTGGCTGCATATACATAGACGCTGGCCTGCGGTTTGAAAAAGCCGGGCGGGAAGCTTTTCAGCCTCCCGCCCAGGGGATGCACCGGCGGTCGACGGGGGGCGACGGGGAAGCCGCCGCCGGCTCCCAACTTATCCGCGTCCAACCGGAAGGGTCACAAAACGGCTCCCATCCTGGCCTTTGACGCGCAACAGAACGACATTCTTTCCATCCTTGCGAGCTGCGCTGATGACCTCGCGTACCTCGGACGGGCTTGTGACCGACTTGCCACCGATTTCGAGAATGACATCACCCGATTTGATTCCACGCTCGGCTGCGGGCCCTGACTGATCGACATCAGCGACCTCAACACCGTCTTTTCCAGGGGCAAGCTTGAGCCCGAGGCGCGATAGATCCTTACCCTGATCTTCGTGGTCTCCCTCGTTGCGGGGCGTCGAGCGGTCCGCGCGTTGATCCGGAAGTTTGGCGAGGGTCACATCGATCGTACGTTCCTTACCATCACGGGTAATCAGGATTTTTACCGAGGCGCCCGGCTTCAGGGAGGAAACGCGACGAGAAAGATCACGGGCGTCCTTTACGACTTCACCGTTGACGGCAAGGATCGCATCGCCGGGACGAATACCCGCTTTGGCGGCAGGCGTATCGGCCTGTGCCTCAGAAACGAGCGCACCGCGCGCTTCCTTTAGGCCAAGCCCTTCAGCAATTTCCGGCGTAATCGGCTGAATGTTCACGCCGAGGTACCCACGTGTCACCGTGCCCGTATCTTTCAGCGAGGCAATGACGCGCGTCACGGTTTCGGAGGGAATCGCGAAAGCGATCCCAACACTGCCGCCAGACGGTGAAACGATCGCGGTGTTCACGCCGATCACTTCACCCGCGAGATTGAATGTTGGCCCACCAGAATTTCCGCGATTCACTGCGGCGTCGATCTGCAAGTAGTCGTCAGGACCAGCCGCACCGATATCACGGCCCCGAGCAGAAACAATGCCGGCCGTTACCGTTCCGCCCAGACCGAAGGGATTACCGACTGCGAGCACCCAATCGCCAACGCGCGGAGTATCGCCCGCAAGTTTCACCCACGGGAAATCATTTCGCCCGTCAATTTTAAGAAGCGCCAAATCGGTGCGCGGATCGGTGCCAATCACTTTGGCGGAATAAGTCTTGCCGTCATCGGTGGTGACATCGACTTCGGAGGCTTTATCGACCACATGATTGTTGGTCACGAGATAACCGTCTGCCGAAACGAAGAAGCCGGAACCTTGGCCGGTCACACGGCGATTGCGCGGACTGTTCGGGCCACCGGGCTGACGATCTCCAAAAAATCGCTTGAAAAAACGCTCGACATTGGGCGGTAGATCCTCATTGCCGTTGCCGAGTCCCTCCCCATCGAACATCATGCTTTGTGGCTGGTCCACTTTGACCTTCACGCTGACCACAGCCGGACGCACGCGCTCAACAATATCCGCAAATGAATTCTGGCTTGCCGATCGATCCGTCGAAATTTGTGCGATGGCGGGAGTAGAGATCGAAGGGACAATGATCTGGGACGCAGCGAAGCCAGCGACGGCAATGCTGAATACGCTCGCGAGTAGAAACGAGCGGCGGCGCTTGATGACGCCAGTCTTCTTAGGAGCAAAAGCTTCTTCGGGGGACATTTCGATCTCCGTGTGGGGTTTCATTGACGGAGATAAATAGAGAGTAGCGCCTTACAGCGCGCTGGCTGAAAAGTTACAAATTTGTAAGGTCCTCATCGCAATTTGTCAGCTTTTTCAGCCTTTTCCGTTCAGACCTCGGACTTTAGAGGCGGCTTTCCTTTGTCGATTTCGGCAAAAAAATGCCTAGGCGGAGGGCAAAACTAATTCTGCCCGCAACCCGCCAATGGGTGCATTGCCCAGCAAAAGTTTACCGCCATACAACGTTGCGAGATCCATCACGATCGAGAGGCCGAGGCCCGAGCCGGGTTTACTTTCATCAAGTTTGCGGCCGCGACTCGGAAACTGTTCGCGCATCTCGGGCGGCAGGCCCGGACCATCATCGTCAATAACAACATGAAAATAAGTGCGCCCGCCTGCCTTCTCTGCTTTCTCAGTAAATACCTCAACTTCTACGCGGGAGCTTGCCCATTTGCAGGCATTATCAAAGAGATTTCCCATCATCTCTTCAAGGTCTTGTTGCTCGCCGTGGAATTTTACCTCGTCTATCAAGCGGGTCTCGATCGTAATCTCGCGATCCCGATGAATTTTCCTCATTGTGCGGACAAGACCCGTAATTACAGGGGGAACTTCGCTGACCGTTCCCACAACCGCGACACGTGCCGCTATTTTTGCTCGTTCCAAATGATGCTGGACTTGCTCGCGCATTAGGAAAACTTGCTCGCGGACTTTCTCGGCTACAGGATCGTTGCGAGTGGCCGCTTCATTCAGCAACACAGAAAGGGGTGTCTTTAAAGCATGCGCGAGATTACCTACGTGAGTACGCGCCCGATCAACAATGTCCCGGTTCGAGTCAAGCAAAGCATTCACTTCGCTCGCCAGTGGTGCGATTTCTTTCGGAAATTTTCCCTCTAGACGCTCCGCTCGTCCTGATCGAATCGCAGAAAGCGATTCCGATATCTGTGCAAGGGGCCGCAACCCAAAGCGGACTTGAAACCAAACAGTCAGCACAAATGCAAGACCAAGAAAACCGAATGTCACAAACAGTGCGTCATTGAAATCTTCGCTATCGTCATTGATCTCGAAGGAATCGCCGGCAACTGTAACTAGATAACGACCGTCTTCGCCCAGGTCGACGATGCGCTCGACGACGCGGAGGTGCTGTCCATCGGGTCCATCTACATAGCCTTCATGGTATCCGCCAGTATTCTCGACCGTGGTCACGTCTAGCGCGGGTAGTCCGGTCGCTGGCGTCGAACGTGAGCTCTTGCTATTGACCACGTCCCCACCAATCCGGTTGATCTGCCAGTACCAGCCCGATAGCGGTTGTTCAAAAAGCGGTTCGCCAAGGGCGGGTTCTGGCAAGACGTCTTTCGGCGTTGTCGCGACGTCCGCAACAATTGTCTTCAGGTAAACATTCAAACGCCGATCAAAAGACCTTTCAACCGAGGCGCGATAAAGCGTCGAAAGCAAGAACCCAACAACGGCGAGAATCACGACACTTACTAAAGTGGCCGTGATAAACAGTCGCCGCGCGAGCGAGTTAGCGTGCATTCGTTGGCGGACTGAGGAGATAGCCGAGACCGCGAACGGTCTGGATCAAATCGATACCGAGTTTCTTTCGCAATCGGCCAACGAAAACTTCGATCGTGTTCGAATCGCGATCAAAATCCTGATCGTAAAGATGTTCCACGAGCTCGGAGCGAGACACAACGCGCCCCATGTGGTGCATGAGATAAGCGAGAAGGCGGTATTCATGGGAGGTCAATCGAATTGGGTTGCCGTTGACCGAAACACGGCCGGACCGCGTATCGAGTCGGATCGGACCACAGCTGAGTTCGCTGGTCGCGTGGCCGCTTGCACGGCGCAACAGAGCGCGAAGACGGGCGAGCACTTCTTCCATATGGAACGGCTTTGCGACGTAATCATCCGCGCCCACGTCAAAGCCCTGCACTTTATCGGACCAACGGTCGCGCGCTGTCAGTACAATGACCGGCATTTTCTTGCCCTTGCGGCGCCAGGATTCGAGAATCGAAATTCCATCCATTTTCGGGAGACCGAGATCGAGCACAACTGCATCATACGGCTCGCTCTCACCAAGATAATGACCCTCTTCTCCGTCGAAAGCGCGATCAACCGCGTAACCGGCATCCGTGAGCGCGGTGCAGATTTGCCGGTTTAAATCGGGATCGTCCTCGACCACCAAAAGGCGCATTGTTTTAGTTTACTCCCCCTACTCGGGCGATAGTATGCGAGCTTGGCCGGTACTTTCAGCGCATCCCAGTGCCTCTGGATACGCGGAAAGGCAAGCCCATTCGTTGACTTGGATAATGGCCAATCAATGAAGGCTTTCCGAATGAACCTCCGTTGCAAGAACTCCACGCGCATCAAGGTTCTCGTTCGACCCGAAGATCAATCGTATATAGCTCTTTCGTACGAACCTTCCTGAATCTGAGAGATCATGTCTCGATATTTCATTGGCGTCGTCTTTGCGGCCTGTTTGGCGCTCTCGCCGGCATTTGCCATCAACGGTGGAGTTGCAGGACCTTCCGATCTGGCGGCGCAGACCGTTTTTATTGTTTCAACCCGAGGTTCGTATTGTAGCGGTGCTGTCATCGCTCGCGACCTGGTCATTACCGCGGCACATTGCGTCCAGCCATCGGCGAGTTATGCGGTGACGATCCAAGATGGCGGAACCTCACGGGTCGTTCAGGTTTCACGAATTATGTTGCACCCTCTTTACGATCCGAGACAATTTGAAACGCGAAAGCCATCGCCTGATCTGGCAATCTTAAAACTCTCAGAGCCATTCCCCACTCGATATCAGGCGGCGAAACTTGCAGTCGATGCCGTCCTGCCAAACCCCGGTACTACGTATGTACTCGCGGGATTTGGATTCGCCGTTGATGGAGACGAGCGAACACTTGGAAAATTGCGAAGCGTAATTTTGCCAGCGGTCGGAACGACGGGCGGCATTATGGTTCGCTTATCCGCCGGAAAAGGTAGCTCAAGGGGGGCTTGCACGGGCGATTCCGGTGGTCCCGCTTTTCGTGACGGCGTTCTTACGGCCGTTATTGGATGGATCGATACGCCAGCCGGAAGAAATTGCGGGTCTGTTACTGGCGCGACATTGGTCGCGCTTCAGCTCGACTGGATTACGTCAACCGCGCAAGCGCTTGGTGCTAACATTCGCGACTAAACAAAACACGCCGCAAAACCGATAGCGAAAAAAACGCTGATCAACGTTTTGGCCTTGGTTCCCCCACAGGCCATTGTACGATATGCGCAGGATATTCGCGGACCGGCAATTCTCCTTCCCGCGCGCCGATGCGCCCACGCACTGAAATGCCGGCTTCAATCACGGTGGCGGGTGTTCCGGAGATAAGCGGGTGCCACCAAGCGAGCCCGCGCCCTTCCGCGAGCCGTCGATAGGCACAGGAGCGTGGAAGCCAATCATATTCGCGCGCGCGCTTCGCCGTTAGGCGGAGACAGTCTCGAACTCGCTTCATGCGGTGGGCATAGTCCGTGCAACGGCACGCATCGCAATCGAACAATCGACAGGCAATATCAGTGTGATGGATTTTGCCAGTATCTTCGTCTTCGAGCTTGATGAGACAACAACGTCCACACCCGTCACAAAGTGACTCCCACTCGGCATGAGTCATCGCAGAAAGTGGTTTCTTCCAAAAACGTGGTTTGTGTCCCTTCATTTTCTCCTACAAACAACAAATCCAACTGTAATAGGGGCCCATCACAGGCGCACATTCGTTTCACTTGAAACGTCGTATTTCTCCCAACGAGCAGCCAATGGTCGTTATTATTGGATAGCGGCTCGTTTCATCCTTCAAGCACGATGGTCGGATGTTTTAATTGCATTTCCAGCCTTAGCGACTCGTTCGTTGGCGTGGTTGAGCAGCTGGCTGCCTACGGTCTTGACGTTGATTTTTCAGACGCGACAATACATCCAACGTTGCGGGGCTTCGAACCGACAGTCGCGCCAGCACTCGCTCCGATCCTTTGTTCCGAGAGGATTCGTTCTTTTTCCAAGCCTCAATCGGATCAAAAAGCCGGTACTGCGCGCCCAGACCTTGCAGCGCTTCCATCAGATCGATTAAGTCATCGATGACAATGTTGATCTGCTTATCGGTCCATACTTCTTCAAATAAAATCTTTCCTTCTTTCAGCGCAACAGTTTGCCCGATGAAGTCTCGCTCGCTCAGCGCGTCGGGCCAAGTGTTGCCAATCAAAGTATTGGCAATTTCGTGCAGTCGGCGCGCTTCGCCAAGCAGCGTCGATAAATCATGCACGAACTCCGGCCCATGCGTGGGCGTAGTGTGAAGAAGGGCTGATAAATATTGTTCTAGCGCGCGGAAGCCGAGATTCGTGGTGAGCACGACGCTTCTAGCGACGTCGGAACCGAGGACACCGATCGCAATTTTTTGCAACGCCCATTCGATTCTTGCCCATTGAATTGCGACCACACCAACGGAAATCACAAGCCGTGGCTCAACGCCAAACCATCGAGAATCTCTTTGCATAACGGGATTTCCAAACGATACCTGTTTCAAAAAAAATCTGGTCGATTTGAAAGCAAGAGCATAGGCTAATCTAAGAATAACAAAAAGTCAGAAAAAAATTGGTGAACACAGATTTTAATGGGTCAAAAACGCACGCAGGAAATGAAGGGTGCCGTTTGATATTCACGTTTGCAATCATAATTACGCCAGGTGGAACACATTTTTATTCGCACGATCCTCTCAATTTCGAGCCTATTAAGCTGTCGCCCGAGTCGGGCGTGTCGTTACGATGCGCCCGTCGACGACCTCAACAATACGGTGACATCGCCGCGCCAAATCCATGTTGTGAGTCACAAGCAGGAACGTGGTCCCATTCGTCTGATTGACGTGTTGCATCATCTCAAAAACAGTATTGGCGGATTTTGTATCAAGATTGCCAGTCGGCTCGTCAGCAAGAACCAAGGCAGGATTCATGGCAAGGGCGCGCGCGATCGCGACCCGCTGCTGCTGGCCGCCTGACATATTGTTGGCGAGGTTGTTCTCCCATTGAGTCAGCCCCACCTGCGCCAGCAAGTCGTGTGCTCTTTGGTGCATCTCCTCGTTTGGAAAGGCATGTTCGACAAGCAACGGCATCATGACATTCTCAAGCGCCGTAAATGCGGAGATCAGGTAGTGATACTGGAACACAAAGCCGATGCTATGCCCGCGGAGTTCTGTGATGGCGGCATCATTCAGTTTGCTCGTTTCTCGGCCTTCGATGAAGAGACGACCCCTCGTCGGCCGATCGAGCAACCCAATGATGTTGAGCAACGTGCTCTTACCCGATCCGGACGGTCCGATCAGCGCGACGAACTCTCCGCGCTGCAGCTCGAGAGCAATGTCATGGAGCACCTCGATCTCGACCGGCGTGCCAATGTTATAAGACTTGCACACTCCATCAAGTCGCAATACAGGGGGATTCTCAGCCACGGATTGCTACCACCGGATCGAGTTTTGCAGCTCTGAGCGCTGGAACCGCTGCCGCAGCGACGCCGATTACCGCGGCCAATAGAACCATGTTGATAAAAAGCGAGGGCTCGAGGATGAGCGGGAACAGCTCGCTGCCGTCCGCCTGGCGCATATAACCATGCCAAAAAACAACAGCGGATCCGCCTGCGGCCGCCCCGATGAGCGATCCGAGAAAACCGAGCAGCCCGCCCTGCAGCAAGAACACGCGGAGAATCTGCCCCTGGGACGTGCCCATGGCGCGCAGGATGCCGATGTCTTTGGAGCGCTGGATGACTGAGACGATGAGCACACTGGCGATGCCGAAGGCCACTGACAGGCCTACGAACACACGGATTAACGTATTCGATATCTGCTGGGCGTTGACGGCCGTGAAAAATTGCACGTTGGTCTTGATCCAGCTATCGGCCTCGACGCCCGTAGCTGCCTGCACGGCTTGCGCGATCTCCTCGGCCGCATAAACGTCAGGAACAGTGAGGTCGATGGTGGTCACCCCACCAACGAGATTTGACAGGGCCTGCGCGGTGCGTAGCGCAACGTATGTCGTGCGCTGGTTCGCGCTTTTGTTGCCGAGGTCGAAGATGCCGGTAATGGTGAGAACGCGGGACGAGCCGGTCGCCGCCTGGATGTTGATCTTGTCACCGAGCGTCACACCCAGATCTTTGGCCAGCTCTGTCCCAATGAGAATGTCATCGGTTAGCACACGCGGTTGGCCGGCGATGATGTAATCGGGGACGCGCACGATCTTAAAATAGACCTCGGGGTCTATTCCGATAAGGGTGATCGAACGATTGGCATCGCCCCTCACCGCGAGTGCTGAGACAGTCATGGTCGGCGATACAGTCACAATATCTGGCCATTCGCTCAATTGACTCTTGATTTTCTGCCACTGATCGATCGAGCGGATCCGTTGGGCCGGGCGCTGAACGATTGGCGCCAGGACACGGTCGGACGCAGGTTCGCGCAGCGGCCGCGCCACCTCATCCGGTGGAATGAGCTGGATGTGCGGCTGCGATGTCAACACACGCTTGATGAAATTGGCTTGCAGGCTCAAGAGCAGCGCTGACATGAACACAATGACCGCAACACCGATCGCGACAGCCATGACAATGAATATCGTTTGCATCCGCCCCTCTTTGAGGAAGCGGAGCGCCGTGATCCATTCAAATGGTGCCCATCTGTTCATTGTATGGGAGCCGGCGTGACCCGTGCTCTGATCCTCGCGCCATTCTTGATGATCGAGGTCGCCGGCAGAACGAGATCCCCAGCCTTGAGACCATCGAGGATCTCCGCCTTGCCGAAACTGACGAGCCCAACCTTGACCGGCTGGCGCATCGCATGCCCGTTATTGACTTTCATGACCCATGGTTTGTCGTTGGTCATTCCTCGAAGGCTTGCCGCCGGCGCGATCAGTGCGTTGGGATGTTTCGCGGTTCCGATGTCAACCGAGATGGTCATATCCTGGGTTAAATAGGCGGGAGGTTCGGGCACGCGTAACTTCACCTCGACCGAAGCGCGCTGCAGGTCGACACCGGGATTGATGTAAATGACCTCAGCCGCGAAGGTCTCCTTGGGGAACGCATCGGCCGAAGCGAGCGCTTTCTGACCAATTGTGATCAATCCGAGATTTTTCTCGTCAACCTGAACGATGAGCTGGGTATCACCTGCGGGCGATAGCTTCATGAGTATATTCGAGGGCTGCACGATATCGCCGCGCTCGACACTCCTCGAAATCAGTACGCCGTCTCGGGGCGCGGTGATGACCGTGTAGCTCAGCCGCGACTGGGCTGTTATTAGACTGGCCCGCGCCTGATCAAGCTGCTTCTCCGCCATGACGTAATCGCTTCCGCCCGGCTGACTGGTATAAACTTGAAGCTGTGCATTCCGAACCACCGCGCGTGCGATATTGAGCGCCCTCGTGGCGTCATCGAGTGTGGCCCTTGTGCCGTAGCCATCTGCTGCCAGCTTTGCGGCGCGGTCATAGCTTTGCTGTGCATTGACCAGCGTTGCTGTTGCTTGCTTCAGCGCCTCCTCAGCCGAAGGGAGCGTCAGCTCGCGCATCTGACGCATGCGGGCTTCGGCTTGGGCCACAGCGCTCTCGGCTTGGACGACGGCAGCCCGAGCCTCGCGGTCATCGAGCATGATCAATGTATCGCCAGCCTTGACCGTTTGTCCTTCGTCGACGGTAACGTCGGCTACGACGCCCGTGATCTGGCTGCCGATGTTGACGCGAAATGGTGCTTCGACATGTCCACTCGCCACGACGCTCTGCACGAATTCAGCCTGAACGACGGCGTCCGCATTGACCACGGGACCAAATAGGAACAGCGCCCCGAAGTACCAAAGCCCAGCAAGCGCTGCGACAAGCGCCGGCGCGCGAAAGCGCCAGCGCCACAGATGGGCAGCTGCTGTGCGCAAACCGTTTTCCCAATGAGGCGCATTCTTAAGGGAACGCAACCAGTTTACGCGGCGTTCGATCCAAGTCTCGTCATCTTGACGTTGTGGTACTTCCAACATGCCGATCTTTCCAATCCGCAATAAAAAATGCGTGCAGTCTTGCCAGTAGCGACTTTCTGCCAACCATACCGAAATACCGCTTAACAGGATCTGGGCACAGTATCCCATGATCTAGATCAAACAATGTCGCGCCCCAGCCTCAGCGAGGTAAATGTGATGTGCGCGACATCTTCGCCCGAAATCATGCTGCGAATTCAAATTATTAGAAAAAACGTTAATGACAGCGTTAGGGTTCGTTCTTAACAAGTACCTCAAACTGATGACTCTTTTGGAGTCGGCTCATCTTGTGCTGGCGATTTCTCTGACTCTTCAAGGCGAGACGGGCGGACGACGGTAACAGTACAGGGAGCCTCCGCAGCAACTTTGGCAGACACACTGCCGAGCAATTTGCGCAGCAAGGAATTCTGACGCGCGCCGATGAGTATGTGATCGATACGGTTGGCTTGTGCGAATTCGAGGATGGCTGAAGCGGGATCAAACGCCTCGAGTACGTGCACGGTGAGATGGCGATCCTCCAGCTTCAGAGGTTCGGCCCAGTGCCTGAGAGCGATCAGACGGTCGATATGCTTGTTGTGACCTTGCTCGTCCAGTGCAGTATCAATTGCGATCCGGCTCTGCTTTAGCACGTTGAGGCAGGCAAGCCGTGCCGATGGAAGCGTCGCAAGAATTTGCTCGGCAGCAATACGAAGCGCGTTACCGAGCGATGCGGACCCTTCCGCAAGATCGATGGCAACGGCAACGATCGGCGCGGAAGCAAGTTCTGTAGCAGCACGCTCAGGCCTTTCTATCGGTTTCGTCAGATCCGGATTGAATCGCCGCCTCAGCACGGTGGTGAATGGATCACGCCTCAAGCGCTCAGATCTGGCGGTCAGCTTGACCTCGCTCTGGTGGCTCAAATCGAAGGCAACTTGGGACACTGTCGGGTAACGCCAAGCAGGCTCGATCTCAATGCAGCGCAGCACGATTTCCTGCAGCCAAGCTGGATAGTTAGGCTTTAATCGACGCGGTGGCTCTGGATCGCGCCAGAGCCGCCGGCGCATGCCACGCATCGTTTCGCTTTCACCAAAGGGGCGTACGCCTGTCGAGAAAAAATAGAGCAGAACACCCAAAGCAAACACGTCGCTTCTGGAATCATTTCGGATGCTTAGCAATTGCTCAGGCGCCATATAAGGAGCTGTGCCGTAAGGCAGACGGAACTCTTCCTGCATTAGATCCGGGAGCTGCTGATGATGGGAAAGGCCGAAATCGATGAGAACGGCTTCACCCGTTGATCGGAACATTATGTTGCTTGGCTTGACGTCGAGATGGAAGACATGTTGCCGATGCAAATCGTTTAGAGCCGTCGCAACTTTGACGCCAATTTCGGCCACCTCCGCATAGGGCAAAGGGAGTTCCGGGAGCCGTGCGAGCAGTGTCTTCCCGATGATGCGTTCCATCACGATGTAAGGCTGCACGGCAAAATCGCCTGCAGCGACGAATTTTGGAACGTGGACTCCGGAAAGCCGTGGCAGGATCATCTGCTCCATTTCGAAACTGACAATGGCAGCAGGGTCCTCTCCCTCCTCGAATTTCGGTACCTTCATCAACATTGGCATCGTCGACCCGGGGCGCGAGACACTCCACAGCGTCGCCATGCCTCCAAGATGGAGACAATCCTCGATCTGGAAACCATCAATGATGGAGCCTATCTCGAGCGATGGTCTGACCATTCTTCACTTCCCCACGAAGAGCCGCTCGGCCAGCCGTATCGGTAGACCCTTTTTTCGGATTTGAGCGGCAGCTTGTTCGACGTCGTAGGGCGCGCGGCAGTAGGTGACCTCCCGTTTTTCCGTATCCAACATGAGATAAGAGGCTGCCGGGTTCCCATCGCGCGGTTGCCCGACCGAGCCGAGAACCGCAAGCCAGCGCCGCCCAGGTAGCAATTGCACCGCGACGTCCGTTGTCGGCGTGAAGGCTGTCATCTTTGCCAAGGCCGACATGCTATAGAGCGCCGGCTTGTGAATGTGGCCACAAAAAGTAATGTTTGCGGATGTGGCCATCATACTGTGGGCAGCATTCTCGATGTGCTGCACGTAGATCCAGCTCTTGGGATTGCTCGCCTCGGCGTGAACGAAAAGACGGTCATCATCTTCCCGCGTTAGCGGCAAGTCTGCAAGGAACTGTCGCTGCGATTGACCGAGTTCGCCGCGCGTCCACTCGATTACAATCTGGGCCTCCATATTGAGTTGTTCACGCCTGTTGCCGATTGCGCTGTCGTGGTTTCCGAGCACGGCTACTGCTCCTTTGTCGACGAGATCCATCACGGTCGTCACGGTCCACTCTGGATCGGCTCCATAACCAACGTAGTCACCGAGCAGCACGATCCGCTCCGCGCCATGATTGCGTGCCTGCGCGAGGCAGGCGCTGAACGCCTGCCGGTTAGCATGAATGTCCGCGAAAATAGCAATCAGCACGGGTTAGCCCCCATGTCGCAACGATGGTCAGACTGGGTCATCTGGCGTTGATCTTCGTCAAAATGGGCGCGGCCGGATAGAGGCGGCGATCCACCTCTGCGACATTATAGCTCGAAAACTGGATTCGGTTAGAAGCGGCAAGACGGACAATGTTTCCCAGTATCAGCTTTATCGATAGCAGAAATGGCTCTTTTTACGGCGTTATTTACAGTGAGGCACGCCGGTTTTTCTCATCTATTTTTCCTCAAACTTTAACATTCAGCGGAACGACGAAACAATAAATTAATGCGATTGCTTTTCGCGTGCTTCTCATCCCCCGAAGAAGCCGATGACCCCAAACGGAGAATCTAATTATGAAAAATGTAACACTTCTCGCACTCACAGCTGTGATTGCTCTTTCCACTGTCGTTCCATCGATGGCTGATAGCAACCCGCGTTACCCGCAAGATCGCACCTGGGATGTTATCGACCAAGGCGCAAACGGCGGCGGCGCAGGCGGCGGCGGTGGAGGCGGCGGCGAATAACTAGGAGCTACTTTTAGGCCCGGGTATTTTCCCGGGCCTTTTTTTCGATCTAATCCCTAACCTGAGCAGCCAATTCGATCGTCAATATTTGCTTTTGCGCGCGCGCCGAAGTCTGCTCATAGGCTCGAACAGATTCAATGCGGACATGCTGTTGCTTCGGGATATGGTCACTAAACAAAAAGCCCCGGACGATGCCGGGGCTTTAATTTCATCCGTTCAAGATCGGATCAGTATCTGGCGACGACCGGAGTCTTGCCCATCATGTCGAAGCGATAGTCGATGCCGATCAGGAGCTTGCTCATATTCTGCTTGATATTGACGTCACCATATTGGGTGAAGTTAACGGTCTTAGTTCCGAAGCCCATGTAATCATATTCGAGCCAGAGGTCCCAATTTCGCGTGAGCATCCAGGAAATACCGGCACCAACATCATAGCCGGTGCGGCTTTGAGATGCGGAATCTAACCCATTAGTACCGTTAGGGTCTGTCTGGGAATAGCTGTCTCTAATAAACGCCAATCCGCCCAGACCGTAGATCTCGATATCGGGATTCACCAGATAACCGATCTTGCCGACCACCGTTCCAAACGAGTTGATTTTGGCCTTCCAAATATCGTCAACTTTTTGCACTGAATCGCTGCCCGAAGAACTGGACGCATCCCACATCCCGCGAATACCGAAAACCCAGCGATCACTCTGATAGTCGCAGCCAATCTGACCGCCGTAGGCCCAGCCACTGACGGACGGTGCAACAAATTCAGTGTTAGCTCCTACGCCGTAAAAATCACTTGGAGAGTAGAACTTTTTAGTCCCCGAGAGGTAGCCACCATTGCCGCCGATGTAGCAACCGGTCCAATTAATTACTGGTGCAGGAGCTACGTACGGACGAGCCTTCACCGGCAGGTCAGCCGCTAGAGCAGGTGCGCCACAGAATCCAGCGGCAGTGATGCCTGCAATCAGAATTTTTTTCATGGCGATCACCCTTTATTGCGCAAACCAGAGATAGATGAATGTTGTGTTATTGGCATGCGCATTCATCGTGGTTCCATCGAACTTGTTGTAATATGTGTATTGCAGACCAATTCGCGCATTCCACCACGGCCAAATGGGAGAAGCGCTCGTCCCAAACGGAATGTAGGCAATCTCTGCGATGTAACCGTCGCTGTTCGGGCTAGGAAGGCCAGTCGACGTACCAGCATATAGATTCGCGTCAGAGCTGCCCGTGGTACTGAAATATTGGCCGGTCAATATGACCTTGTTATCGTCGCCATAGGCGAGTGAGGCCTTTGCCTTTAGCGAATTCAGTTTGTTGGTCAGGTTGGTGCCGAAATTCACAGAGCTCGAATTAAGCCTCTGATTTTCGGTGATGTAACTGGCGGCCAAGGTCAACCAATAATGGTCGCCTTTGTATTGATATTGCGTGTCGAAGCCAATGTCGGTGTAGTTGTCCGTTGTGCTAAAGGTAGAAGTGGTTGTAGTGGGATCGATCCATGGTCTGATGTGCGAGATCATTCCAAAGGTGCCGAACATCCAATAGTGGTTCCCCGAGTTGGGTTCCCACGCCACACGCCAATAGGGAGCGGTACCTTGGAGCATCCCCGGGGCGCCGACGGGATCGGTGCCCAGTCTGTTCTGGGCATTAAAACCGACTGTTTGATAGCCCGCCAATTCCACGTAGAGCTGATTATTGAGGTAAGCATAGGCACCCACGCCCCCGACGTGCGCAGCCCAGGCTCCGTCAATGATCGTCGCCGCAGCTGGTCCCGGCGCTAAGGTCGAGGCCACATAAGGAAATCCCCATGCCGGCGTTGTATTCCAAGGATCCTGAACGGAGGGATTGTTGTTGGCCGTGATGCCATAGATCACGGGAACGTCGCCTATTGTTCCGCTATTTGAATAACGAATGTCGGTATTGTCCCAGGTCGCGCGCTTCGAGGCCCAGGCATCGGAAGGCGCACCAAAGCCCGGGGCAACGTACGTCCCCTGGATGAACGCCCCAATGTGGTCCGTAAATGCGCCACCCCAGAATATACTGACCGGGTCGACGACCCAATTGTCATTCGGCTTATAGCCAGATCCAGTGGGATCAAACGGTGCTTGCGTGTGCGTGAAGCCGACAACTTCCATCGCGGAAATGGGCGGAAACCAAATTTTCGACGTGTCTTCCGCAGTAGCAGACGGCGCCTTGGTCACGAGATAGTTCGGCACGGGCTTCTTCGAATACTCGTCAGAGAAGAGCGTCGTACGATATTTTCCGCCCCCGAGCGTATAACCGCCGAGCTTGAAGGAACGACCGAAGGGTGTCAGTCCCGGGAAATCGGTATGGCAGGCCCCACAAGGCTGTCCGGTCTGGCGCGCAAAACTGGGGATTGCTTGAGCCCGAGGAGTCGCCGCTAAAATTGCTAGACCGACGACAGAAACAGCAAGAATCGCACGGCCCAATACATGCATAGCTCGTTCCCCCATATTGCTAACCGTGGATAGAGGACACCCTGTCTTGAGAATCGTGTCAATAAAAGACCGAAGCAACCCGGACTTAAATTTTACGTCCCTTGTCGCGGACTTTGATGTCAATCAAAATGATTCCCTTGTCCTTCAAGGCTTTTTGCGAAGCATCGCTTCAATCCTATGTTGCAAAATTGTCACAGATCAAAAAAAAACATCTGACTGATTCGATCGCATATTTAAAAGAGGAGACACGCCATGACTGCGGCTGCCAATCGTCAAATTCTGCTGGCCGAAACGCCAAAGGGCAAACTCGGGCCCGAACATTTTCGCCTGAGCCATGCTTCGATGCCGGAGCCCAAAGACGGAGAAGTGCTTCTGCGCGTGCGGTACATTTCGCTCGATGCTGCTAACCGCGCCTGGATGCAGGGCGCGACTTATCGCGAAGCAGTGGGTGCCGGATCGGTGATGGCCGGCGGTTCGATATCAGAAGTGATCGGCAGCAAGGCACCTGGGTATTCGCCTGGCGATCTCGTTTTCGCTGATACAGGCTGGCAGGATTATGTCGCGCTTCCGGCAAAGCGTCTCGTCAAAGTTCCCAAGATCGAGCCGATGACTCATTTACTCAGCATCTATGGCATCGCCGGTCTCACCGCCTATTTCGGCCTTCTACGCATAGGTCGCCCAAAAGAGGGCGAGACCGTCGTGATATCGGCCGCGGCGGGTTCCGTGGGCTCCATCGCGGGACAGATTGCAAAAATCAAAGGCTGTCGCGTCATTGGCATCGCCGGCGGCAAAGCGAAATGCGATTGGCTCATGCAAGATCTCGGCTTTGATGCTGCCGTCGACTACAAAGCCGGTTCCGTGTTCAAGGCCCTAAAATCCGCAGCGCCACAAGGGATCGACGTATATTTTGATAATGTGGGCGGGGATATCTTCGAAGCGTGTCTCGCACAGATGAAGAACCATGGACGAATTGTGTGCTGCGGGGCAGTTTCAGCTTATGACACTGCGGCGCCAACGACGGGTCCGCGCGGCGTGCCCGGTCTCATCGTCGTTAAGCGGCTCACATTGACCGGCTTTATCGTCACGGATTTCTTTGCCGAGCGCGAGGCTGCGATTGCTGATCTCCATGGATGGGTCGCAGCCGGCAAGCTGAAGGTGCAGGAGGACGTCATCGAGGGCCTCGAGAACACACCACGTGCGCTGATTGGGCTTCTGGCCGGGGAGAATCGCGGCAAGCGTATGGTCAAAGTTGCGTGATGCGTAATGCGGAGACACTGCTAGCTTTTACTTTGAACTCTTAATCAGTCTTCGTTTTTGATTGCCGCCCATTCGCAGAAAGTACCAGACACGAATTCTCGCCCGAACTTACGAGTTCAACCTCTAAGGGCTCTCAGCGCATTCAGAATGACGGCGACGTCAATGACCTCTTGAACGAGAGCACCTTGAACCGGGCTGATATACCCCAGTGCTGCTGCGATCATACCGACAATGGAAAGCCCAATCCCGGCATACACACTTTCGAGGGCAATGAATCGCGAGCGCACTGCGATCTCGATTCCCGGGACGATGCGATCCAGCTGATCGACGAGAAGAACGACGTCGGCCGCTTCCGCGGAGGCGGCTGCGCCTCTTGCGCCCATTGCCAGCCCAACATCCGCAGCGGCAAGGGCGGGAGCATCGTTGACACCATCACCCACCATCATCACCGGCCCGTATTTTCGTTCTGAGAGCACGACCATGACTTTCTGGTCGGGCGTCAGCTCTGATCGTATGGCGTTAATGGCAAGCCCCGCGATGATTGCTTCCGCTACCTCTCGTCGATCCCCGGTCGCGAGAACAATGCGCTCGATACCCAGATTTCTGAGATTGTTCAGTAGCGCTTCTGTTCCCGCGCGAAGCTCATCGGCCAGTACAAGCTCGCCCACCAGTTTATCATCGATCGCCACCGCAACGGTGACGGCGCCAGGTACTTTGGCTTTGTGCGGAGAGCGCTTGCCCGAGCCCGACAATTTTGATGAGACAAAGTGAATTCCGCCTACGGTTATACGCCGACCTTCCACAGAGCCCTCGATCCCCTCGCCTGGCGTTTCAATGACATCGGTGGGCACGGCAAGACTAAGCTTCCGATCGCGAGCTGCAGAAACGACGGTTTGCGCAATAATGTGTTTTGAGGCTTGGTTGAGCGAACCTGCGATGCGGATGATCTCGTCAGGGGAAAAATCTGCTGACGTATGCACAGCAACGACCTGCGCGCGGCCACTAGTAAGCGTTCCCGTCTTATCGATGACGAGCGAACGGATGTGCGCCATGTTCTCAAGTGCCTTGCCGCCTTTGATCAGGATGCCTTGTTTGGCCGCCCGCGACAGTCCGGATACGATTGCGACTGGAACGGCGAGAATAAGCGGGCAAGGAGTAGCCACCACGAGTACGGCGACGGCGCGAATCGGATCGTCAGTCCAAAGCCAGGCACCGCCAGCGATGAAGATGGACGCCGCGAGAAATATCAATGCGTATCGATCGGCAAGCCGCGACATTGGCGCCTTCGAGCGTTGTGCCGCTTCGACCATGCGAACGATCCCGGCATAGGTACTTTCGGCCGCTCGCCTGGAGGCAACGAGATCGAATGCATCGCCGACGTTCGTAGAGCCGCTCATGACGGCCTCGCCGTTCGTGCGTTGAACGGGGAGCGACTCCCCCGTCAAAGCCGATTGATCCAGGACGGCTAGACCGTTGTTGACGGTTCCATCGACCGGAATGACGTCGCCTCGTCTCACCAGAAGACGATCACCTGGCGCAACGGCCTCAAGCTCTACTTCTTCCAGCGCGCCATTCTGATGCCGGATTGCTGTCCGAGGCACTCGGGCCAAAAGCGCGGTCATCTCGCGGCGTGCATGACGTTCCGCGAAGCTTTCAAGATATTGGCCGCCGGCATACATCAACGCGACAACGGCCGCTGCAAGCTCTTCACCGAACACTAACGCAGCAGACATCGATAATGCCGCAACGATATCGAGACCGACATCGCCGCGGCGGAGGCTCGAAATGATCTCAATCACCAACGCCAATAGCACCGGGACGGAACAAGCAGCCCAGATCCAACTGGCCCAGGCAGCGTACCCAAGCAGGTGAAAGGCAAAACCAACAGCCAGCCCGACGGCGGGGAAGGCGATGATCAACCGCCGCAAGGAAAAGCCAGATGACTGGAACATTCTCATCATCCGAACAGATGAGCGAGCCAATAGGCTGCGCCGGCTGCAAGTCCTCCGACCAGTAATGTCTGGGCCGCCGCTTTGAATCGGTTCACTCCGGTGAAATGCCCCTTGATCGCACCGAAACACAGCAAAGCAATCGCGGTCGTTCCAACCGAGATCTGCAGAGCTTTGTTGATCTCTGACGTCAGCATGTAGGGGACTAGCGGAATCAGTCCACCGACCAGGTAAGACGCTGCAATCGTGCCGGCGCTGATGGGAGCGCGCTTTGGGTTGGGACGCTCGAGACCGAGTTCGAAGCGCATCATAAAGTCAATCCATCGTTGCCGATTGGAAGTCATCGCGGTAACGACGGAATTGAGGGCTTTGCCCCGCAACCCGTATTCCTTGAAGATCGTCTCAATCTCTCGAATTTCGCGGTCTCGCAAATGATCAATTTCGTAGCCTTCGCGCGCCTCCTCCGCCGCGTAATGCTCAGCGTCGGTTCTGGCCGCAAGATAGCCGCCGAGACCCATGGCAATTGCACCTGCGGCTACCTCGGCAAGCCCTGCGGTAACAATAATTCCTGTGCTGGTCACAGCGGCCGAAAGCCCGGCGGCCAATGCAAAGGGTACGGTAAGGCCATCCGCCATTCCGATAACAACATCACGGACATTCTCGGTCGCGGTAAAATGTTTTTCGATGTGTGGCACGGTCGGCATGGGATTGCGATCTCTCTTCAATTTCAATGAAAATTGCGCTCGTGCGCCCGCCCCACCCCTAGATATTGCCACCCAGAGAAGCGGTATCGTCGGTTATGTTTGCGGCTAAAAAACAATACCCATAGCCAACTCGATGATCGTTGATCTACGTCAAGTGCCTGTCACGATGACCCTTCATTCATTTTAAGATATCGTAGACTTGTGCATTATTTGACGGTGCTCCAACTCTTGATCTTGTTGATGCTGGCGAACGGCAGTCCGATCGTTGCCAAACTGCTATTTAGCAAACAATTTGCTCAGCCCATTGATGGGAACGTCAAATTCCTCGATGCGCGACCGCTCTTGGGTTCTTCAAAGACAATACGAGGGATTCTAATCTCGATCGTCGTAACGTCGCTGAGTGCACCGCTTCTCGGACTGAGTTTCAAGATCGGATTGCTTGTGGCAGTCACCGCAATGGCGGGCGATCTACTGTCGAGCTTTCTGAAGCGGCGACTCAATTTATCCCCTAGCAGTATGGCCATCGGCGTCGATCAAATTCCGGAATCGCTCTTACCGCTACTCGCTTGCCGTTACGCGCTCTCATTGACGGCGATAGACATCATTGTCGGCACCGTGATCTTTTTTGTAGGTGAGCTATTACTCTCTCGCGTGCTGTTCAGATTTCACCTTCGCGATCGGCCGTATTAGCGCAATAAGTCAATCAAGCGCAGCGGAGGTGATGTAACGTGATCTCGGGAAGACTATTGATCCGAACCGGAACGATTGATGATCCAACACCGACCGAAGTGTAGCCGACCATGTCGCCATACTTCCAAACGCCTGATCCCATGTGCCTTGGAAGCGCTGAAGACAGCGTAATTGGAATAGACCCGGGCAGACAGATTTGTCCTCCGTGGGTGTGACCACTCAGGAGAAGATCGAACCCCGCATGGGCAGCCTGACGATAAATTTCTGGAGTATGCGTTAGAAGAATAGAAAACCCATCAATCGGGACTTCGGATGCGGCTTTTTCGATGTTGTCGACTCGATAATAGTGCGCATCATCGATGCCGGCTAAATAGATGTGTTGATCGCCACGCGAAATTGTCTCGCATTCATTGAGCAACATCCGAATGCCCATTTCCTCGAGTGCAGGAATCATTCGAATTGTATCGTGATTGCCCAATACTCCGTAGATCGGACCCTTCAGGCGCTCGCATACCCGCGCCCAGCCTTTCAATGAAGCATCAAATGGACCAAATGTCGGGCCGCGATAATCCCCCGTCAGGACGCACACATCGTAGCTCAAACCGGGAAGCAGCGCTGCGAGAGACCGCATCGCGCCTTCGTTCATGTCCACATGCGGATCGCTGATATGAAGCAGGGTGAAACCATCAAAACGATTTGGAAGCGTTTTGAAACGAAGATCGTTGTGCTTGACCTGGATTTGCTCGGCGTTCCGCAAGCCACGCCGATATAAACCCATCAGCATAAGCGTGACTCGAATAACGGAATGAATCGAATACCAGTTCTCGAGATGAAAGAAATTGATCCCTTGCCCAAAAATCTGGGCCTCGTGATCCGCCTCGATTCCCAAGCGCTGTCTTGCGTGCAGCCGCCCAAGCCGCTGCTCCAGTCTCTTCTGGATCGCGTCGTTCATGCCGCCACCAACGGGGGTCTCATATTTGCGGTGCTTTTCACGAGTTGTCAGCATGGATCGCTACCTTGACCCGGGTCAAGTTTCTGGAGGCTGATCTGGAATCGCTCAAACGGACTCGCTGTAGAAACAAATTCGCTGCAGCTAATCCCAATCATCAGCAGCGATCGTCAGGTGAACATCGACGGTGTGAACGCCCGGAACCGACCACGCGGCAGTTTCAATGGCCTCGCGTTCATCCCAGCTCTCGACCTTGCCCTCAAGCGACACTTGATTGCCATCCCGAACATCGACGCGAATTGCCTGCGCCTCCTTGCGCGCATGGCGAGCCATTGCATCCTCGATCTTTTTTCTGACATCGGACACGTGGACCGTCGGTTTGAGCCAAATGTTGTTGATCACGCCGGTGACGCCTGACAATTTCCGAACGGCATCCTCAGCGGCCTTCTTCTGATATTGCCATTCTACCTCGCCGATCAGCGTTACCCATCCCTTTTGCACGGTAACCTTGACTGCGTCCTGCGGGATCAAGGCGGCCCATTGGAGAATGCTGAGCGCGCGCTTCGCGATCTCATCATCCGCGGTTTTCTTGTCGCTCGGATAGCGAACTGCAATTTCTTGCGCGATCGCGCGCACGCCCCTCATCTTACGAACTGCATTTTCGGTCGCGAGTTTCTCCGTGTAGCTTGCTACGTGCCCACTCAAGGTGACAATGCCGTCCTCGACGGCAACTCCGATATTTGCTGCATCAATGCTTGGTTCGAATTCGAGCTCGTCGAGCACGTCCTGCCGCAACTGCTTATCATCCATGGCAGCAGTCCTTTTCATTCCGCGTAAAAAATAACTACTTCTACGAGCAAATTACCTTGACGTGGATCAAGAAATAATCATGCCCATGTTTGACGTAAAAAGCTTCTTTTCGATCAGTTTAGCGGATGGTCGCAGTGGCGAAGCAGACTGGCCGGGTAAACAGCAGCAATTCTCAATGTGACAACAGCGTCCATTGGAAGGGCTGATCAAGGACACTAATTGTTGCTCCACCGAGGATGAATTCTTTCAACCGTGAATGTCCATAACCGCCCATGACAAGAAGATCGATTTTGTTAGCGTCGACATAATCTTTCAAGACCTTGTCGATTGATTTCCCTTG
>Ga0209048_10001486_pt1 | contig 24056 bp, 25 predicted proteins | sample FrelakmetCRP12CR_FD_187146 | JGI IMG/M metagenome (GOLD analysis project Ga0209048, IMG submission 187146) | Freshwater lake sediment microbial communities from the University of Notre Dame, USA, for methane emissions studies - CRP12 CR (SPAdes)... | ecosystem: Environmental > Aquatic >... | reverse complement strand
CGATTCCCTCTTAGAGCCGGTCCAGAAGATCCAGATCACGGTCCCGATGGACCAGATGGGGGCTGCAACCTCCCAGATCCAGGGACGGCGCGGACAGGTCTTTGACATGACGAGCGAAGGCGACACGATTACCGTCGTTGGCAAGGCACCGGTTGCCGAGCTCTTCGGGTTTTCTGGCGATATCCGCTCCGCGACCGAAGGTCGTGCCATGTGGAACACGGAGTTTTCCGGATTCGAACTCGTCCCCAACAGCATGCTCAAGGAAGTAGTGGTTGCGATCCGCAAACGCAAGGGGCTCAAAGAAGTGCTCCCGACCCCGTCAGATTATCTCGCTGGTTAAATCAAACAGGGGGAGTCACCTTAATGAGGGATCAAACCCCCCTCAGCGATCGTGTTCGCCCGGGTATTTCTTACAAGATCCGTTTTTCCGTTGACTTTATCACAATGTACCGAAATGGTAAAAACAGCCCCCGTCAAATTTTATCCTGATGACGGAAGAGAAAAAATGCAAGATCGTTGTTTTCGGGGCATTCGGGGCGGGAAAGACCACGCTGGTTAAGACACTGGATCCCGAATCCACCCATGTGGAAGCCGACTGTGCTGGCGGTACTACCACTGTCGCCCTCGATTTTGGGCGGGTTCTGATCGATGGGAACCATATCCATATATTTGGTACCCCGGGACAGGAGCGGTTCGAGTTTGCCCGGGAGATTATCGGGAAAGGCATGGATGGTGCGATACTGCTTATCGATGCAACAAGCCCGGTCAACGATTTCATCCATCATCTCTATGATTCGCTCTCTTCTGCAAAGATCCCGTTTGTTATATTTTTAACCAAATGCGATACTATCGGTGCACGACCAGAATTAATCGAAAAAGCGTTCCCTGCCGCAACCATCAGGAAGGTCTCGGCACACGACAGGAACCAGTCCCTCGAGGTATTGTGTTCATTTGCCCAGACCCTGCCTCCGCACCAGAACGGGCATTCAGCCAGTCATTAATTTTTATTACTCTGGCTCAGCAGGTCACGTGGATGATCGCAGCAAACGGGCGTTTCTCTTTTTCCAGCGTATCCAGGATTTCCGGGGTTGGGCGGATGACTGTTTCAAACTGGCTGAGTACTGTCCTTGCTTCCGGGGTAATCGGGAGATCTCCATACTGCCCGGTCCCGATATAGACGATTTCTGATTTTTCCTTCTCTAAAAAATCCAGTTCGTGATCGGAGAGCGGGGTGTGCCCGTAGGTACTTTTGAGATCCTTTGATTTTTTCTTGGACCGCTTGGTAACAGAGCCATCACGGTGTATAATCACATCGTGTTCATACCGTTTTTTGTCGATCTCTATCCAGCCGAATGCTGATTTCATCTATACATGGTCATTTACGTAAACAACCATAAAAAGGAAATGGGCTGGCGCACATAAACGGATGCCCTTTGGGGATAAAAAAATATCTTTCAGACCATCACTGCACGGATAATGGTGACGTTCTGGACCGGGCGGTCGTTTGCATCTGTCTTTACTTTGGCGATTTTATCAACTACGTCCATGCCTTCGACAACCTTACCGAAGACCGGGTGTTTGGCATCGAGGAAGTTGTTGTTGACAAGGTTGATGAAGAACTGGCTCCCCCCGGTGTTGGGGCCGGCGTTTGCCATCGAGATTGTACCTCGGTCATTTCGGTTGTTCTTCGTAAACTCATCCTTGATTACGTACCCGGGGCCGCTCCTGCCGGTGCCAGTCGGGTCGCCACCCTGGATCATGAACTTGTCAATGACCCGATGGAAGATTACGCCATCATAATATCCTTTTTTGACGAGTGTTTCAAAGTTGCCCGTGGTGATGGGCATCGCAGGGTCAAGCGCGATGGTGATATTGCCTATATTCGTCTCGAGCTTTACCAGTTTCTGAGATTCGGCAGATGGTGTCATAGATTCTGTCCCGGCCGGTGTTATGGCCTGATTTGTCGATGGAGCGGACTGTGTGCATCCCGCACAGAAGACAAGGCCTGAAATGAGGAGACCCGACAGGATGCAGGTACGCAAATGTGACATCGCTATTTTAGGTTAGCAGGGAAACAAAATAAAAGATTGTGGGAGGGAATCCTCCAGGGAATGATATGATCCTCACTGCACAGGAATATTATCGGCGCGGGACAGCACTGGTCTGTGTCGGACGGTATGCTGATGCTATCGTATGTTTTGACAATGCCCTTGAATGTGTTCCCCGTTACAAGGAAGTGCTTGTTGCCCTGGCTGCAGCAGTGGACCGTCTCGGTCTTTTCCAGGAAGCGGTCCTCAGCTGTGACCAGGCGCTTGAGATTGATAATCAGTTCCCGGATGCATGGTTTATAAAAGGACTTGCGCTGTTCCGTCTCTCGCAGTACTCAGAAGCGAGCGGGTGTTTCCAGACCCTGGTGGAACTTGATCCTCACCATGCAGAGGCATGGTTCATGAAAGGAAACTGCCATTACCAGCTGGCGGAGCTCAATGAGGCAATCCGCTGCTACGAAGAAACGATCAGGATCCACCGGAAATACCCAAAAGCCCTCTTCAACATTGCCGTAGCACGTGCAGAAACCGGGCAGTATGACAAAGCCATCCAGTTCTATGACCAGTGTCTCACGATGAACCCGGGAGTCGGCACGGTGATGACAAACAGGGCCGTTGCGCTTGCACGTCTTGGGCGCTATGAAGAGGCAGAAGACGGATTCAGGCAGGCGCTGGACATCGATCCCCGTGATATCACTGCCTGGACTAACCTGGGGCTCTGTTTAAGCCGGCTCAGGCGCGAGCAGGAAGCGATTGCCTGTTTTGAAAAGGTCCGTGAACTCTCGGGTGTCTATACACAACGGGATATCGCGAGGTGATAGCCTGCTATTTATCAGGCAGATGTCATTTTACCGGTTTTCTTTTCTTCCGTGACACGTCTTGTTCTAACAATACGATGATCACCGTTTCAGAGATTTGCCCCGCACGGCCTGTTTAACTATCAATTCCTGGGAGTCCTTTGGTTATGCGGGTTTTCTGAACGGGGGTATTGTGCTCATTGCATATCCAGGTTTTCAACGTTTTCAGCTATTATTTCCGGAAAGAATGAAATCGTATTTCCCGGTTCTTCCGCGCACATCCGCCCATTGATGATAACTACACAGAAAGAACTATTCCTGTCATTCAGGTACCAGCCTCATCACGGTCCCTGCGGAGCGATATCGCCACGATATGGGCAAACGATTCCAGGAGTTCTGTGGGGGGATCGGGCTGACCGGGTTTCATTCCAAGGACAGATGTACCATACAGCTTCCCTTCAATGACATAGGCAATAGCAATGAAACGATCGATATTCATCAGCTTCTGGATACTCATGCTGACTAATGGGGGAATTTGGCCAAAACTGACCTCCGTCAGTGTCTTTCTACTGCCGACAATAGTGCTGACCATCTCCTGGTACATGTCGGTACTGACCGGTGATTTCACATCGCCCGGCTGTTTCCCCATCAACTGGATGATCTTCACAAACATACCTGGTGCAATCTCGTAGTTGGTTACCTGCAGCGTGCGGTCAGAGGGATCATACACCAGGAACAGGGCACGGCTGCCCCGGACAATTTCTTGAGCTTTTTTACTGCCTGTTCCGGAACGGATTTACCTTTGGGCAGGGATGCGAATTCAAGGGCCAGCGGTACATTCTCAAGTCTGCCAGCTATTACCATGCGTCCCACAAGCCTGGCAGAGTCCATAAGGGAAAGCAATCCCAGCTCTATGGGGTTCTTTCCCAGGATTTCTGCCTCTGTATATCCACTGGCGTTCAGGAACGCTTTATTGACTTCCAGGAATTTATGATCCGGGTAGCTGTTGATTGCGATCGGGTACGGGCTGTTCTCGAAGATGGTCCGGAACTTCCTCTCACTCTCGCGAAGGGCCGAGAGAGCATTCCTGCGCCCGGTCTCGGCAGCCGCTTTTACGGCGATGATGTCGATGATCTCCAAGGCAGAAGAAGGCAGGATGAGCGGTTTTCGCGTCAGAATACCGAGGATCCCTACTACCTGCCCTTCGAAATTTCGCAACGGTGTCCCGACATATCCCCGTATATTGAACTTTTGAAGGTCCCTGCTTTCCGGGAAGAGCTTGCGGACCTCGTCCGGATACATACAGAATCCTTTCTCCGCGGTATTTTCACAGGGTGTCCCTTTCAGGGTATAGGAATACTCCGCAATTTTTTGCCGTCAAGGAGCATGGAGAGCACCTGCACGTGGTTCTGATCCGGGGCAATCTCCCCGATCATGATACAGTCCGCCCCCAGCCAGGTGCTGATACTCTACGTTATCCGGTCCAGCGAATCCATGCCGGTCGTTCCCACCATGCTCGTGACTATAGTCTGGAATGCAGACTCTGTTTCCTTGCGTTCCGTGATATCTTCTACCGTTGAGAGGATGTGAGGCTTGCCGCCCATCATAATGACATTGGATGAAAACCGGCAGGTCCGGATTTCACCGGTTTTTGTCCGGCACGGTAATTCCATGCCATATACCGGCCGCTGGTTGCGGAGCAGGGACGAGCATGGCGAAGATCCGGCGTTATGAAGTAGACGACTTGATCGTCAGGATGACTATGCATCGGTGCTTTTTCGCCGGGCTTAAGGTGAATATCCTGTGGGTTCGGTACTTCTACACTTTTTCATCAATAGCAAAAAAAGAGTGGCATTGAATAATTTTATCTTTACTCCTGGAGATTTCCCATTTATGCAGCTATTGCCCCTTTATTGATCTGGTTTGCAAGTGTATAAGCATCATAGATATTCCATATCCAGATTAGAGGCGCAAGAATGAATCCGATGATAAGTAGTACCAATACACAGCTGATGGCAAAACCAATCAAAATCATTATCCCCCGGCCAATTTGCCCACAATATATTTGCCCTAATCCAGGAACTATGAAGGATGCAATCGCTGCGATACCTGAACTTTTTATTTCACTTTGCTGCACCATAGGAAGTTCTTTAATACGAACCCCACAATGAGGACAGATTTCAGCATTTTCAAATTGAAGTTCTTTCCCACAACTAGGACAAAATTTTGTCATGATTAGCAATATTTCCTACATCCTATAAAAATTTGATCAATAAAATTCAATATTAACAAATCGGGGAAGATTAACAATTAGTGGCATTTTTTTGAGATACCTGTATCCCGCATGGTTATTGAGGGTATGATTCTATGATGCTATTTCCTGATAAAAAAGATTACTATGTACTCAATCGATGGGAATACCGGTCATCTTGGTGAATAGATTACCCTATCCAACATGGTTTCACTATATCCGGGTAATGGTCTTTTGTGATGCTCTAAAAGGTCGGTTAGGAAAAGGATCTTCTCCTCATCAGTCCATTCAGAAAATGGTTTCTTCAAAACGCCATTTGGTTTGTACGTCACGATTATCCCCTTTTTGGTATAGGTACATTAAAAAATTAAAAAGATATTATCATTTTGGTTTCCTTCTGTTTTATTCGATTTTGATAATCAACGATATGCCCCCATCGTTAAAGTTAAACCAACTAATCTGAAGATCAATTACATTTTTTTAATGGTGACAGACTTCATTCGGGGTATAGTACATTATTTGAAAATAAAAAAAGTTTTAGGGAGATTGGTGTGGATCCTGAAGTCGATCCTCTTCACTATGCTGCAATAATTACCAGAACTCATCCAATTGCAGGAATCCGAATGTCTGGGATGATTATCCCTTAATCGAACTAACCAGATAAATCTTTCAATATACATTTGATGTTTATGAATTACATCGGTGCCATGCCAGAATTTATTAATTTTATCAGAAAACGTAAAGAATAGGAAGATCCTGACGGATATCACCCCAAACACCTTTCATGGGGTCTTCCACCAGTATTTCTTTGGACCTTGTGCCTGCCCGCGAATCACTCGTTATCCTGTAAGCGTAGCAAGCGCCCGGGTAGTCCGCTCGTTTCAGTGAACGTACCTGTACTTCTGATGTTCAGGGACATACTAGCCAATGACTTGAATTCTCAATAAAAAATGAGCGAAAAAATTATTTTTTTCCATATCCTGTCTTATCATTAAGTTTTATCTCAAGATCCCAGAGAAGGAACAGGTCAATATCGGCATAGGTGTTCTTCCCGACTTCAAACGGGTTGTCCATATCCTTGATCAGCAGCAGGAGTGCAGTTAACAGCATACAGAGGACGGTAAAAAGGACAAGCCCTTCGTAATAAGGATCGAGTCTGACAAAGAACAATAAGATAATAACACCGGAAGCAGCGAGCTCTGCAATTGCATAGGCTGCAGGTATGAAAGACGTCTCGGCAATGGTCTTGATCCGGTGCGAAATCCGGTCAATATTCGTTATTTCAGTTTTCAGTTTTATGATAAAGTTCGGAGGAACATTCAGGTCAACGAGCCGGGCAATATCTTCATTGATGGTATCGATAGCGCTGTCCATCTCCTCCAGGCTCCATACATTGTTCCGGAAATTCGTGGTGATGCATCGCAGTAAGGCTGCCGTCTTTTCCTGCATATGGTACACAAGCGTCTTGTCCTGGACACGGATGAGATCAAGATCGCTATAGAATGATCGGAGTGATGTGGCGATCTCACCGGGGATCTTTTCACTTTCCTTGTAATCGGTCAGGGTGCCGGTAAAAATAATCGCGATGGTGAAAATTGCCCCACCGATGAATGCAGTGATGAGGTTGGTTACCGAAAGTATGTCAAAATTCAGGTAATCAAAAACCAGCCTGACAATAAGCAACGAGATAGTGATCCCGAAAGCTTTGAGTATGAGCCCCCATTTGTTCATGAATGATTCCATCCTTCCTCCTTATCTCTCAATTCTGAATGATATTACCCAGATCCGGGAACGGGTGACAGATTTGCCATGGGAATAGTTTGGCAACAGTTTCTTTCCTGTTCCAGATTTCAGCACGCCCCCTCAACCCTGCTCAACCTTTCTTGTGCTCCAGTACTTGTAACACTCAAACCAGATGACACTTACCCCGCCAGCAAGGGCACATACGATGAGATCAACGAATGACACCGTACCAAACCTGAAGAGATCCTGGAGCAACGGGATGAAGAGGACCAGGATCAGGCAGCTTATCGTTCCCCCAAACACCCACAGCATCGCTTTGTTGGGAGTACGTAATGTAGTAATTATGGTATCAGACCATGACCGGTTTGTCAGGATCAGGCAGAGGTTCGCAATCACGATGGTCGTGAACGTCAGGGTCCTCACTTCTGACTCACCAAAACCCCTGCTCACTGCATGTAGGTAAATAATTAAGACCACGCCTAATGCGACAAATCCCTGCAGGAGACTGAGTGCGAGAGTTTTCCGGGTAAAAAGTCCTTCATCTGTGTGCCGGGGCGGGCGGGTCATCACGTTCCGTTCCTCTTTTTCTGATTCAAACACGATCGAACAGGCAGGATCTATAATCAGTTCGAGAAAAACGATATGTACCGGCAGCAGGACCAGCGGCATGTTAAAGAGTACGGGTATGAGTGACATCCCTGCGATAGGGACATGGATGGAGAAGATATATGCCATCGCTTTTTTCAGGTTGTCAAAAATCCTCCGTCCCAGCCGTACCGCAGAAACAATGGACGTGAAGTTGTCGTCCAGCAGGACAAGTGATGAAGATTCGCGGGCTACGTCGGTTCCCCGCCCACCCATGGCAATTCCGATATCTGCGGATTTTAACGCAGGGGCATCGTTCACCCCGTCGCCGGTCATGGCAACAACTTCACCATTTGCCCTGAGAGCATTGACAATACGCAGTTTCTGTTCCGGCACTGCCCGTGCAAAGAGGGTTGCGGTACTAATACGCTGTCTGAGTTCAGCTTCACTCATCTGTTCGAGTTCAGCACCGGTGATACACTGTTCTGGATGGTCAAGACCGATCTGCCGGCCGATATTCTGGGCAGTGAGGGGATAATCCCCGGTGATCATGATCACCCGGATCCCTGCTGTAGTACATTCACGCACCGCTTCGGGAACCTGTGGACGGATTGGGTCTGCAAACCCGACAAGCCCAAGGAAGGCAAAGGTGAAATCATGCTGTCCCTCCGGGAGTTCGGATTTGGTGAACGAAGCTTTAGCCACTCCAAGCACGCGAAGCCCTTCGGCAGCCATGATATCTACCGGTATCGCGAGATCCTGCTGTTGTTGTGGACCGAAGTGACACAGATCAGCAATTGCTTCTGGTGCTCCTTTTGAAGCGATAACGTATTCATTACCACTGGGTGATCGCCATACATTTGACATGGCGAGGAGTTCCGGTGAAAGCGGGTATTCCTGGACCAGCTCCCAGTTGGTATGAATATGTTCGGTCGTTTTAAAGTCCCCGTCGCCAAGCTGCAGCAGGGCTTTTTCCATGGGATCGAATGGATCCTTTTTGCATGCCAGAATGCTATACTCAGCAACGTCATGGCAGACTTCAGCAACACTGTTTGTCCCCATTGAATCGTGGTCGCACATCTCCGCCCGTGAAAAAAATTTCTTCACGGACATGTGGTTCTGGGTAAGGGTACCGGTTTTGTCAACGCACAGAACGGTTGCCGAACCAAGCGTCTCTATCGCAGGCACCTGGCGGGTCAGCACATTTTTCCGGGAGATTCTCCAGGCCCCAAGTGCAAGGAATATGGTCAGGACTACGGGGAACTCTTCTGGCAGAATTGCCATCGCAAGGGTAATTCCCGCCAGAAGCCCTTCGATCCAGTTACCCCGGCTCATGCCGTAAACAACTACGATGATACCGCACAGGAATATGCCGACAATGGCGATCGTCCTGACAATTCGTGAGATCTCGCCTTTGAGCCGGGTCTCTCCCCGTTCCACAGTTTGCAGGACGGTGCCGATCTTCCCCATCTCGGTCCGGGTACCGGTTGATTTGACTTCTACCAGGCCCTGGCCCTGCACTACCATTGTTCCGGAATAGACAAATGGCTGGTCATCACCGCCAGGCCGTTCGGCCTTCACTCCTTTGGTCCATGGAATTTTCCGGACCGGGACCGATTCACCGGTCAGGAGCGATTCATCAACGGAAACATTGTTGGAGGAAAGGAGGATACCGTCAGCCGGGACCCTGTCGCCTTCAACAAGGATGAGCATATCGCCGGTTACCACTTCGCGTCCCGCAATTCGTTTCTGTTCACCGTCACGGATCACCAGCGCACGGGGACTGGAAAGATTTCGCAGCGCTTCCAGGGCTCGTTCGGTCTTCTGCTCCTGATAAACCGTGATGCCGATGATGACAAAAACAAAACTCATCAGCATGATGCCCTCGGTAACATCACCGAGAATAAAATAGATCAGGCCGCTTGCGACCAGCAGGATAAACATCGGCTCTTTGATCACTTCAACGATAATGCCGAAAATGCCGTGTTTCTTTGACTCGGGAAGTTCATTGTATCCTTCGGTCCTGATTTTTTCGGCAGCTTCAACGCTCGAAAGACCGGTGACAGATTCGATATCAAGAACTGGCACTATGGTGCTCCACTCTCAACGGGTAACTGTGCATTATACCTCCTGCTTTCGTAATTTTCCCTTGCATGAATTACCTTTTTTAAAGGCCAATTTCGCATACCTTGCATTTCATGCTTAAGCCGGATTATTTCCAATTGTGATGAGATAAGGAATTCGATGGAAAGGAGGTTCCTTGAGATATATTAAGGAATTACTTCTAAAGGGGATGCTCTTCTCCGGCCATTCCATCTTTTCTCACCAGGTTCTTGACGACTGGTCGTATCCCGGCTCTTATCAGAACAGTCTTGTGTGGCTGAAGGTATTCCGGCATGTTGGGTTCATAGGATGTACCCAGTCATCGTCAATTACCGGCTGGGGGAAGGTCCGGGCTGGTGCTGACACGGGTTGTGAATCCGGTGACGGTATCGATCCACTTTCACCCCCCTCAGACCTGAGCCTTATCTCAATGAATACAACACTAATCCGGTGCTATGCTGATCGAACTCCGCAGGGGAATGACGCTCTATCCATGCACGTTCAACGCGGTGATCGCCCCCGAAAAGGTGATGGTCTCCGCACTCAACAGCAATACGGACCTCCAGCGGTTCCTCTTCCTGTACGTGAGTGGCAATTATTCACGCCTCCTCTCTTCGATCAATCGCTCATCCAAGAATTTCGAGATCCGCAGGGCATTCACGGCTCACCAGCTCTTCACCATACTCAAAGAGGTCAGCCACACGGTCCTCCTTCTCGAGCACGACCCGACACTCTTTGATGGTGCAGAGGAGTTGATGCCGCAGATCGCGGGGATGCTCAAAGATATCGGTCGCGAATCACTCGTTATTTTGTACGCTCCGTCTATCGACCGCTCATTCTTGGTGCTGATGCAACAGGCTGATCACATCATCGAGATCGCGCCGGCTGATGATATGGTCGGGACTACACCAAATCGCAGTTCCCGCTCACATCGCTCTGGTGATAACCTCTCTTGTGCGCAGCGGACCCTGGAGGTGTCGTGATGGGAAGGAGTTTTGAGAGCGTCCGCCAGGGGTGAAACGCATTGCGCTCCTCCCGTGAATCCGGGGAAACAGGCACTCTGCAAGACAGAGATGCAATGCGGCATTGCCTCGCCAGTCTTTATTATTTCACTGGGAAGAGTGGTGTTAACAAAAAAGAAGATGTTTCCACATGGTGTCTTTAAACTGCAGAGATATTGGAATGAGCTATTCATTCGAACTGACCGGGACAAATGAGAGAGAAGTTATGAGAAAATTTATCAATTATGCAGAAACTGAACTCAAAATGCCAGTTCTGACCGCTGATACCATTTACCGGGTACAGATGGCGATAAAAAAATAAGGGCAAAGAATCAATTCAGCCCACGGATTTTTATTTTACCAGATTTCTGAAGACCCTACGGTCTTTATTCAATGAGTCCCGGTACTTACCCGAGTCTCGTAAAAAGAGCCGGAATAAAAAAATTCATTGCTCCTTTTTACGTTCATCCAGGATAAAAAATGCCACACAACCAGAAATTATTCCCACAACGAGAGCAAAACCCGGAGGTACGCGGGACACGGCCAGCACGATCGCGACGGTGAGGCCAAAAATAATCCCTTCAAGCTTCGGAGTTTTCAGGTTCTGACTGTTCATACTCCTGCATCCCGGTAATTCCACTACGTTGATATCCGGGTTCTTATACGTTGATCATCGGCAGGGAATTTTTGATGAGGCGAACGATCGGTCACCAGCCGCTCCGGTATCCGCACCTCTTTTTCTGGCAATGTTCATGATTGATAAAAAAGGAGATTTAATCGAGAACATTCATGGATGAGATCATTCTGGGCACCGTTCTTGAGAAGGGTAATGCAGCACCAACAGGAGGTCTCACCTCAATATTCACGGTGGTTCCTGCCGGAACCCCCTTTACCCTGAACGCGATCTCAACCTCATCGCCGGGATGTAGTGAAGTGACGGCGTTGTTACCCATAGTAGTGGTAAACGTGCTGGTTGAATCTCTCGTGCCCTGGGTGAGGATTACCGGGTCGGTAACTGGGGTGGAAAAGACAATTTCCAGCCTGGTCAGGTCGACCGCTGGTGACTGCGGTAAGAGATCGATAGAAAAAGTAACTGTGTCAATTCCTGCATGCGGATTGGAAGATAATCCATAGACATTACCGGTCAACTGGATGTTTGCAGCAGATTGTTCAGGATTTGATGTTGGAGCAGGTACTGAAGACAGAGGAGATACGGTTATTGAAGGTGAGGAGGTCACCGGGATTGTCCCATTCGATCCGGAGGGAGTTGTAGTACAACCCGGAATCATTACCAATAAAACCAGTACAAGAGAAACGCAGATGGTTTTGATGAATAACGTTGAAGTGGACATGTTGATGCACCTTATGTTATTAGTAGATTCTTTTCGACCTGTTTAACCATTTTCATCATCTCTCTCACAAACGCCGGCAAATCCATGACCCTCCAAATCACGGGGATGTTGAGGATGGTTAGCCATAGGGAGCGGATGCCCTCTTATAAAAAAAGATGATAAGTCCCCGTTCACGAACCAGGAACCACGAGCGTTACGAATCCCCCGTCCCGGGTCTTGAGAATTTCCTGCGGGGCTATCCATTGGCGGAGGTCAAGTGACCTGTCCCCGGCAACTGCCTGCATCCCGGCCACCTGTGCCGCCGGTGCATCCACCAGGCCGTCATCGTTCAGCACCTGCAGCTGTTGAGGCAACGAACGGGTATATCTCAACGATAACACCCACAGTATCCACCGTGCTCCAAAACGATACATGTATGCCGCAATCACCGCCAGACAAAAAATATTCGGAGCCAAATCGTTTTATCCGGCAATGATTTTACTGAACCTCGGCGAGCCGGTATGCCCCTTTTGGTATTGTCATCTCGAACCGTGCACCTTTTCCCGGTTCCCCGGTTTCACGGATGGTGATTCCGGTTATTGAGAGTATCTCCCTGGCAAGGAACAAACCCATGCCGGTATTTTTCCCAAAACCCCGATCAAAGATCTTCGCTTTCTCCTCCGCAGGGATCCCTTCACCCTCGTCTTCGCAGATGATCACGTGGTCATCACCGGATTCCTGCACAGAGAACCGGATGGTCGTGATCGTATCGTTATAACGCACCGCATTGTCCATCAGATTATAGAAGACCTTGACAATCATCGGATCAGCAAACACTTCTGTTCCGTCAGGGAGATCGTTTTTCACCATGACCTTTCCGAGCGGGGCTTCCTTTGCCGCAGTCCCGACGAGTGTACGGATGCCCTGCCAGCCAGGGGCATGCACACCGATCTTCTCGTATTCTTTGGTGAACCGGATCATGGCTGAAATGCGCCGTGCAGTCATTGAAATCTTCTGGAAATACTCACTGAGTGTGAGATCAGGCTGTTTCTTTTCAAGAATGCTGAGGAAACCCGTGAGCATGGTAATCTGGTTGTTGATATCGTGCCGGGTTATATCGGAGAGGAGGGTGAGTTTCCGGTTTGCCTGCCGGAGCGCTTCCTCCGCCCGTTTGCGCTCAGTAATATCCCGGAAGTACCATACCCTCCCGTAGTATTTTTTCTTCTCCCCCAGCATCGGAGCCGAAAAGCGTTCCATTATCCTCCCGTCCTTAAGCAGGAGTTCCTCAAAACTCCTCTCTTCTTTATGATCATAGAGATACCTGACCCGGGAAAGGAACGCTCCCGGATCGGCAATTTGTCCTGCGATAAACTGGAGCACGGGTTCATCTATCCGGGATGCGATGATATTATCCGGAATTCCCAAAATTTCTATAAATTTCTGATTATAATTGAGGATTTTCCCACTTTCATCAACGATGAGGATCCCATCAAGCGAGGTTTCCTGCTGCGTCGACTGGATGATATTTTTGAATGTTATCTCTTCTTCCACCCGTTTGCGCTCGGTGATATCTCTTCCTACTGACTGGAACTCTGTGACATTTCCCTTTTCATCGAAGATCGCCCGGTCGTTCCACCGCTGCCAGCGGATTTCACCGTCAGGCATGATAATCCGGTGATCAATACTGTCCACGAGATGTGAAGGAGTCAGCGATGCAAAATGAAGTTTCACGTTTGCCCGGTCCTCCCGGGGTATATCCGGTATAAAGATATGCCCAATAATCTCTTCCCGCGATTTCCCGAAATACCGGCAGTAGGCTTCATTGACAAAAACGTGCGTTCCATCACGGCGGAAGCGTGAAATGAGCTCGGTCTGGACCTCGACTACATTCCGGTACCGCGCCTCGCTTTGTCGTAATTTCTGTTCATTTTCCGTCAGTTCCCGGTATTGTCGCCGCAACTCTTCCTCGGTTGCAGTGAGTTGTTCATAGGCTGCCCGCAACTCCGATTCTGCCTGTTTGCGCTCGGTAATGTCCCGGATCGACTCGATAGCACCAACGATCAGCCCGCGGGTATCGTACAGCGGGGAAGCAGTGAACCAGATAGAGGCGCCCTTGCCGTCATTCATGTGGGGGATCGTGATCTCGGAGAACAGTTTTTTCCCCGCTCTTGTGATACGCGGGTACCGGGCTTCGGCCGCAGGGTTATCCGAGAGGACAAGGTCGATCAGGATCGGGCTGCGCTCGTGGTAAAATGGGATCGCATACTCGTAATCCCCTTTACCGAGAATCTGATCTGCTGGGACCCCGGTCATCTTCTCCATCGCCCGGTTCCACGCGATCACCACGCCATTGGTATCGATTGCGAAGGTTGCGTCGGGAAGGAAATTGATGATATCAGCTTCCCTTTGCTCGTGGTCCCGGATGCTCACCTCTGCCTGTCTCTGCTGGATAGCCTGCCGGACATGATGCGCGAGCTCGGTGAACTGCGCAAGAGGTTGCCCCCCCTTCTGAAGATAGAAATCGGCCCCTTCGTTTAAGGCCTGGATAACAACCTCTTCACGCCCTCGTCCGGTGAATAAGATAAAAGGGATGGTACTTCCCGAAGTCCTTACTTTCTTCAAAAATTCGATACCGTCCATCCCCGGCATCTGGTAATCAGAGACGATGGCATCGTAATATGCAGATGAAAGGAGTGTAAGACCGGCAGAAGCAGAGGTTTGTATATCAACACTGAACTGCCCTCCCCTCTCTAAGAAAAGTTTGCCGATCTCGAGAAGATCAGGTTCGTCATCGACATAGAGAATATGATACATTGGGATAACCCGTTAATTGATTGGTATGGATCAACGGTCATATTATAGATTCTTGTTTTCTTCGGAGAGAGTATTATAAAAATAAAGAATGGGGGAGGTGAGCCCGAAAACAGTTTTTTAAGGGTTGTTACCGGAGGTAATCCCGTAATTTCCTGACGAGAGCGAGTTGATTATTGGCTCCGTTTTTCTTCTCTTTCTCAATGCAGTCCACGATCACAGTTTTAGGCTTTGCCAGTTCGTAGACTTTCATCGGTCGCCCCTTGTTTTCGGAGCGGCTCTCGCGACTTCTGATCCAGCCCTGATCCATCAGGAACTTCATTGCCATGCTCACTTCGGGCTGGCGCATGTCAGTCCCGCGCTCGATTGCCCGGGAGGTTGCTTCTGGTGTGCTCGCAAGAAACACCAGTACTTTTGCAACAGTTTTCTTCGTTCCAATCTCGATCAACAGATTGACGAACTCTTCTTCCTTTTCCGTAAAATATTGGATGTTTTCCTGTCTCATTGAAATCATTTACGTAATTTAATTATTGTTGATATATAATTTTTATTCAAAATTAACCATTCATGGATAGTGAAATCACAACTGACGGGTTACTCAGGAATGTAGGGATGATACCCCCCATCCCATTTTTCCCACACTTTCCCAACCATTAAAATCTTCCAATAACAAAACCAACAGTACATCATCCCCGGTTTCGCCATTCCTGAAAAGTTCCAGTCACGACTAATCCCTCATACGTCGTATAATGATAGATCAAAGGACACCGAGACACCAAAAAAAAGGAAGGAAACAACGATGGCAGATTTCATACAGAACACGAACGTAAAAAGTGCGGTTCGCAAACTCACAAGCCCGATAGCAGACGTGACCGCGTTCAACCGGATCGTCCAGTCGGTCATCACTGACAACCCGTTTGCATGTGTTGCATATATGACCGCAGGACACCTTACCCGGCTTCAACTCACTAAAATTCCCGGTTTTTTCAAATTTTATTATCCAAAAATACTTAGAAATCCTAAATAATGATACACAGCTGATTATCTGTACCAGATAAAATTTTTTTATGGTGAACCCCTATGCGCGACGATATATCCCTTGACCAGCAGCCACTGGGTGCAGTAACCTTCGCAGAAAATCCTGAACCACGATGCCCCTGTTTATTATTACTGGACACCTCCGGTTCCATGGCAGGACAGCCGATTACCGAATTAAATGCCGGACTGCGAGCTTTTTATGATGAATTACAAAATGATTCTCTCGCCATCAAACGGGTGGAAGTTGCCCTCCTTTCTTTTGGGCCGGTCAGGATCGTCAGTGATTTCAATACTGCCGAATGTTTCTTTGACCCCCAGCTGGAAGCAGTCGGGGATACTCCAATGGGAGAAGCGATTAAAAAGGGCATTGAACTGATTCAAAACCGCAAGGACCAGTACCGGGCAAATGGTATATCATTTTACCGTCCCTGGATTTTTTTGATTACGGATGGGGCTCCGACTGATGAATGGCAGAGTGCAGCTGCGTTGGTAAAACAAGGGGAAAACGCGAAATCTTTTGCATTCTTTGCCATTGGTGTCCAGAAAGCGGATATGAATATCCTACGGCATCTATCTGTCAGGGAACCGTTAAAACTCCAGGGATTGAAATTCCGGGAATTTTTCCAGTGGTTGTCAAATTCCATGAAATCAGCCTCTCGAAGTAATCCTTCTGACCGGATCCTGCTTCCTCCACCCCTTGGCTGGAGTGAGATATGACATGGAAGAGCATAGCAGCATCAGTCACGGGAAAAGCACACAGCGATCGGAATGAAACCGGGCAGGATCGCTGCCGGTCAGGGATAGTCAGGCTGGCAGAAGGTGAATTTTTTATCGGGTTAGCTGCCGATGGAGCCGGTAGTACAACAGAAGGGGGAACCGGGGCAGAAATCGCGTGTGATACTCTCTATGAGTATATTGTGCAAACCCTGGAAAAAAGAGAAGATCTTTCCCGTATTACTGAACCGGATATTACCGGCTGGATCACCGGTGCACGGGATTCAGTTGATATGTGTGCAAAAAAACAGGGTAAGCTGCTGGAAGATTATGCCTGTACCTGCATGGGTTCAGTTGCCGGCAGGGATCACGCACTCTTTTTCCAGATCGGGGACGGGGGTATCGTAATAAATTCCGGTCATGATTACCGTACTATTTTTTGGCCGGAACAGGGGGAATATATCAATTCGACCTGCTTTCTTTCCGATGATGCTTACCGTGAGCACCTGAATATCACCTTTATCGATAGTCCTTTTGAGGAAATCGCATTATTTACTGACGGGCTCCAGAACCTTGTATTATCGTTCTCCCAAAAAAAAGCCCACACAGGATTTTTTAAGCCTCTATTCGAAGCCCTCAAAAAAGATACGGATCATGAATTTTTCGGGTCATCCCAGCAATTAAGCAGCTTCCTTCTTCACCCTGAAATCAGTGAGCGAAGCGATGATGATAAAACCCTGATCCTTGCAGTGCGTGTCCCGGATTAACCATGCCAGCCCCCTCCCCCCCTGCGTACTATGATACTAAAGGCAACCGGCTCATCCTGGGAAGAAAAATCGGGAGTGGCGGCGAGGGGGACGTGTTTGACATTGTCTCATCCGGCCGGAAAGTTGTTGCAAAAATATACCATAAACCGCTTGAGATCGGGAAGCAGGAAAAACTCCGGTTGATGGTCAGGGGGTGTAATGCTGAGTTAAAAGGCATTGCTGCATGGCCTACCGATACCATCTCTACCGGGCAGAATGGTCCGGTCCGGGGTTTCATTATGCCAAAAATTTCCGGTTACGAACCCGTCCATAAAATTTACGGGCCTTCTCACCGGAAAGAATTGTTTCCCTGTGCTGACTGGAAATTCCTTATCCGGACGGCAAAAAACCTGGCCGCTGCCTTTCATGTCCTGCATACGTTCGGGTACATTATCGGGGATGTCAATGAGGGAAATATTCTTGTGAATGACGAGGCATGTATACAATTGATCGATTGCGACTCTTTCCAGGTTCCGGCAAAAGAGCGTGTCTATTATTGTGAAGTGGGTGTAGCCCAGTTCACTCCTCCCGAACTACAGAATTCGGGAAATTTCAAAATACAGCGATCGAAAAACCATGATAATTTTGGACTGGCAATCCTGATTTTTCAGCTGCTGTTTATGGGCAGGCACCCGTATTCAGGTGTCTACCGGGGAAGAGAAGATATGCCGATAGAAAAGGCAATTGTACAATACCGGTTCGCGTATGGAAAATTCTCCCACAAAAGATCGATTTATCCCCCGCCAAACTCGGTCGGATTATCCATAGTTCCTGCCGAAATAGCCGAATTATTTGAACGGGCTTTTTCAGAAACCGGAGTTCAGCCGGGGAGTCGTCCCAGTGCAGCCGGGTGGTGGAATGTCTTAGAAGATCTTGAACAACAATTGAAACGGTGCGTACGGGAATCTGTTCATTACTATTACCGGGGTCTGGTGAAGTGTCCCTGGTGTTCATTTGAAGATACCTCCGGGGTTTTGCCGTTTTTAAGTGCCGACTCGGTTACAAAAATGGATCTCACTGTTGAATGGCGCAAAGTGATGGCACTGAAACCCCCGGGACCAGCAAAACGGATCAGCCCGGAAGACTACCCTTTCCGTCCAGATCCTCTTCCCCCGGACCTGGAAAAATCGTTCAGTCGTACAAAACTGCGTTTCATGGCGGGAGGAGTTATCCTGGCAGGGGGTGGAATCGCAGGATATCTGGTGCATTACCTAGTACTCATTGCAGCATTGATCGTTGCCGAGATTTTATTCCTTCATCCCGGAAAGGAAATTGCTGAAAAGAAACGGAGGAAGAACCTGTTTGAAAATACCCGGTACAGCTGGCGTGTATGGACCAAAAAATGGCAACATGAAGCGGGCGATGACGCGTTCAAATTGCAACTGGACCGTTTGTTCGTCCTTAAAAACAACTATGAGAATCTCGAAAAAGAATATAAAAATGCCCTGGCTTCTTTACAGCATGCAACCCGGGAGTGGCAGCAAAGAAAATTTTTAGAACACTATCCTCTAAAAGATGCCGTTTTCCCGCATATCAGGACAGACCAGGCAGAACGGTTGAGGTCATATGGTATCAGGACGGCTGCAGATATCACGCGATCGAACATGGCGGGCAGATGCCCGTTGGATCGTATCCAGATTCAGGAATTAATCTCCTGGCGTAAAAACCTGGAAAGACTTTTCTTATTCGATCCAACAAAAGGACCGGATACCTCTGATACCCTGGCACTAATCCATACCTTCCAGCCGAAGTTGAAACCGGTAGAACGGGAACTGCAATCGGGAATTGACAAGCTCATCCGGACCCACCAGGAAATTCTCCACAATCGTGCAAAGTTCCAGCACCTCGTGGAAAAAAGTGCAAAAGAACTCTCGCAGGCAGAGGCAAATGTGAGAGCTATGAAAATTCTGGGAATTTTTTAACGAATTCCCGTAGCAGCATACCGTTGCCTGCCCTGGAACTGATCCTTTTCCTGCCGGTTCTTCCCGGGCCGCATGCTCACGCTGCCTCCTCAAGCGTGAATTTCCATGAACAGTACGGGGTCCCGGGCAGTGTTTCCGGCGGACATGACAGGCATTTGGTCACTATCCGGGCATCAATGGTGCGGGCAAAAAGGGGGAATTCAACCATACCGACTGATCTGCAGGGGAACTGCGCCATCCCCTTTCTCGTTCGGGCGTCCTGCACACGGCATGTTTTTGTGGAAACGATGAGCGTTTTTTCATCCGGGCGGAGGATCTCCAGCTTGTTGAGGAAGGAAACAAGCCTGTTTTTAAAAGCGATCTCCAGTGCATCCAGCCCGCCTTTTTCCGGCAGTAAAAGCCGCTCCATTATCCGCCGGGCCTCAATGACGGCAAACTGCTCCCAGACCTGCCGGTCCAAAGCAAGGGCCGCATCCATATTGTATGCCTGTTCAACTGCCTGGAACCAGAGACCATCCATGGCAAGCCAGTTCTTCGCTGCATCAGTGAGCGCGTGTAGCACATCTTCCTGCGCGGGTTTCATGCATGGTGCATGGATTGCGGAAGGGCAAAAACATACCGGCTGGTTACCGATTACCTGTCCGCGTCCAGCTGAACCTGGATCCTGCCTGCGACGGATTCGGCGGTTTTATCGAGCGGGAAAAGCCGGATATCTGCTGCCGATGCCACACCGACCCCCAGTTCGGCAGCCCGGGCGATCTGCTCCTGGTCAAAGATCCTGCCATCCATTACATCACGCATAGTCCCGTATGAACGGAGCAGGGCAATACCGACCGCGTCGATGGCTACCCGGTCCGTACCGGCAATGATCACTTCCGGGTGAATGAGCTTACCCTTATCCGGACCGCCGGTCGTGAATCCTTCCATTGCATCCATCACGACAAGGTCTGTGCGATAGAATTTGTTAATTTCTGCGATCATCAGCCGCTGGTGAGGTGAGCTGTGGAGTTCGCCCATAAAATCATAGTTGACCCCAGGGACCCGTTTTGCGACGAGACCGACAGCATTTTTCAACGATATTGTGAAATGCCCGCCGAACCGGTGCGTCTTGAGGCAGCAGGTCTGAACTACCCGATCAGCAAGGGTAAAAACACTCGCGATAAAAAAGCCGCGGGACCAGTGCAGCCCGGGAACCTGGACTTCTCTCCATCCGGTGCGGTCGAGTTCATCGAGCACAACTGCAGAAAACCCCCTCTTCTGGGCCAGTGCAATAACCCCCCGGTCTTCCAGCACACCGCGGGTATTACCCATGCCACTGCGTTCGCCAAGGGTGAGTTTTTTGGGTTTTTCTGCAAGAATTGCAGTACAGACTGCGTCCAGCGTGTCGATATGAGTGGATGCAGGTGGCGGGTCTGCACTGTTATAATTTGCCTTGAGGGCAATTTCGGCTCCTGAAAAAACCGACATGTCAACATCTTTTAAAACCCGTTGCACCCCGATAGCTCGATCCGATGCACCGGCAATGAATATCTCCGCATTCCCTCCCATAGGTATCCGCTGTGTATCGGTAACCCTCCCCAAGATATGAAAGCTTGCACGAAGCGATACTTACCTTTAAAAATAGCACGCTCCCTCTGACGGACAGAACCGTGCAACGGGGTATGCCTCTGTCACTACTTCTGTTTCCCCTCCTTTTCTATCCGGGAAACCGCAGTATAACAGTATCCGGGATCGATCTCGATGCCGATGCCTTTCCGGTTGCACTGCGATGCAGCAACAAGCGTTGAACCGCTGCCCATGAACGGGTCAAGAACTGTGTCCCCTACAAAAGAAAAAAGTTTCATGCACCGGAGTGGCAGTTCGACCGGAAATGGTGCGGGATGCCCGGATTTCTTCTTCCTTTCACCGTTAAACGTCCACAACCCATTTGTCCAGTCCATGAACTCCTTTCGGCTTATGTCAGACTCTCGTGACCCGCTCGTTTTCTTCCATGATTTTTTGTAGAGTATCACAATGAGTTCCACCGGGGCAATCACGTACGGTGCCGATGCACTCGTCCAGGATCCCCATGCTGTCCGGCGCGAGATGTTCCCCTCATTCCATACAATCGTCGAATGATACGAAAAACCGATCTTTTTTGCAATGGTTGTGAGATCCGCACCGACACTCTGCTGGCCGCCTTTATTCTTGTCCAGCGGGATGTTGAGGCAGAACCGCCCATCGTCCTTAAGCCACGTTAAGCAGCGTTTCATCCAGCGCCGGGAAAACTCCCTGTACTCATTGTAGGTAAGACGGTCATCATGGGAAGTGTACTGGATATCAACGTTGTATGGTGGGGATGTGACAAGTAAGTCAATACTTCCGGCTGCAATCTTTTTTATCGTGAACATATCACCGTTAATTATGCGTGTCTGCCCGTTATCAAAAAAGATACCTTTTTCCACGCTGCACCTGTGTGTACAACTTCGTTATTCTTTGCTAAAGCATTACGCTTGAAGGAAAGAGCAGACCGTGGGGTTTTTTTGGTCTGGCATAGCGAAATCAAAAAAAGGTCATCCTGTTGTTAAGGCGTCCTGTCCGTTGCTTTCATCTGTGCCTGCAGGTTCATCCGGTATCCCTCCACGGTGGTACGGAATTGCTGTTTAAGCAGCTTTAACCCGCTGTTTATCGATACGAGCACCCCGTCGCGGTTCTGGAGGAGGGCATTTTCCAGCTCAGCTTGTTGTGCATCAATCTGCGCTGAAAGATTTTTCGGATAGGTGACATCCTGACCGTGGAGGCTGAGATCCTCTAGAATTGCGGTGCGCCGCTCTGTACTCTGGTTAAAGACCGTGGACCGAGTGGTCTTGCTTGCAAGCCACGAAGAATACTTTAAGCAATTGAAGGATTCCTCAACCGGGTTTAAGGCAGCTTTCGCACTCGATCGCATGTCATCGGAACTACCATTAAACATCGCCAGCTGAGCATTGGTCTCATCGGCAAACAGTATGCTCTGGCGGCGCATCTCCTCACGGGCCTCCGTGATCTCCTCGACCGAGCGCATGACAGGCACCGGGAAAGCAGCGGTCAGGTAATCTTCCTCCATCTGTCGCAGACCGGCCGTTCCGGTTCCTCCGCTTATCCTGTCGATGTAGGTGATCACGCCGTCCATCCGTGCCTGCTGGGTCTTTCCAACATACGCAATATGCATCTTGAGGGGCGATATGAGCTCGGTGCTATCCTGGATGACATAACTCTGAACGCCGGACTGGCCCGAGCTTTGGATCACTGCACCGCTTACCGGAACAAAAAGTGCACTAAGGAAAAGAAGGATCAACCCCAATGTGAGAATTTTCGGCCTGTTCATGAAAGGTACCCCCGGCAAAACGGACTATTTCCCGTTGATGGAATCACTGGTTTTACTGGTTGATATCGTCGTAAATAATATTGAGAGGATATTCAAGGTTATTTTTACCACCTTATGATACATCGATAGAACCATCTGGTTCATTGTATCCCCCTTCGTCCGGCGCGGCGCACCGCGTTTTTATGATGGCAATTACCGGGTGGTAAACACATCACACCGATCTGGTGCGGAAACACTTTTTGCGATCGTGCAGGTGCAATATGAAGAGCAGACGTTGCATACCGATGCGATAGAGCTCAATACATCCTCATTGTACAGTACCGCTGATACGCGGTACGCTTCCTTGCCGTCACCACACATTAGTGGTCCCCCCCGTTCTTTTTACTACAGAAATATGTCTGATCATGACTATCACCGTATTCCAATAAATGTTTATTATTTCTTAATAATTAATAAACATATCTATTTTAAAAAAGGTTCATTTTATTTAAATTTTACTAAACTTTTAGTAATTTTCATCTTATTTATCCCTTCAAAGAAAAAAATATAAAAAATTCCGGAATTAAAAAAAGAACTCTTTCATCAAAGGAATCCCTCCGGATATCCTTGAACAAATATTCCTTTATTTTTCCGGCGTATCCTGCCATTTTTTATCCCGCTGACTGCGGGTTGTCTACCATGCCACGAGATCCCGCACCAGTCTTTACCCAGGATCCCAAGCCGGGCTCCCGCTTCACCCTAAGGGACAGGTTACCCTTGTCCTTTCTTCGAGTAGCTGAAAGGGAAACTTTCCTCATAACCCAAATCTCCCCATTTTAGGCTTATTTTGGTAAAAGGAGAGGATCAGGATCGGGCAGGTCGCGTGAAATCGCGAATCACCGTTCCCTTTTTTTGCGATCTCGGATTTTTAGAGTTTACCGGAGAAAATGGCTTGATTATGAGCCTGAAAAATGACCCTGACAGTCCCTTTTGGATGGCCGGTCGACTCTAATATGGGCGGGGGCTTGCCATGCCGAATATGCCGCTGACAAAGGAAGAGGTAAAGGGACTCATTCAACGGCATGGTAATGTGAAGATAATTGGAGCCTGTTTCGTGAGTATGCTTAAAAAGGCAGGATGGGCCCGACACGATTTCGTTTGATATGATGATCGATGCGATGATCGATCCGAATATAGTGACGTGGAAAGAAAGTTAGATACCTTTCCTGTTTTTCGTAAAAAATTCCTCTGAATACTTCGCGTTCCTTTGCATTTCAGTAACCACGTTTTTGGAGAAATAGTATCTTCTCTCTGATGGCAGATCTGATATAAAAAAGCACGCACTCCATTAAAATAAAAAAAATTTAGATGTAGGGGTTGCGGAGAGCCTTGCCCACACCGAATGTCGCACGCTCTTCGAGCGTCTTTTTGTTCTTTGAGATCTTCTCGTTTGCCAGCTTGGTAACGAGTTCCAGACCTGGTTTGACCTTCTCGATTGGCTGGGTCTCAAAGCATCCTGCTGCCATTGCCTTGCCCCAGACCGAGTCTCCGATCTTGGACCTGACAAAGACGGTGCTCCAT